>Ga0366782_1022_pt1 | contig 32470 bp, 36 predicted proteins | sample TotcelHN113001L9_FD_207088 | JGI IMG/M metagenome (GOLD analysis project Ga0366782, IMG submission 207088) | Enriched cells from coal bed in the Powder River Basin, Montana, United States - Total cells N11 rep2 HSBNCT.N11.300.1.L9 ...
CTGCCAAATTAAAAATCAACACGCTGCTGCGCCAACGATTCCTGGCTGGGGTAGCCCATGAACTGCGAACTCCCCTGACCATTCTAAAAGCTAATCTAGAAGGGATTGCTGATGGCGTAATTGTGCCCGATCGACCGCAGATTGACTCGCTGGTAGAGGAAGTGGACCGGCTGACTATTATGGTGGGGGAATTACGAGAGTTGTCGTTGTTGGAAGCCGGGCAGGCCAGTCCCAAGTGGGCGGAGCTGGACATCCAGTTGCTGCTGCAGCAAGTGGTGCGGAAAATGATGCCACTGGCAGAAGAGAAGGGACTCCGGCTGCAGCATACTACTGCCGGAGTTTCTTTACCGTTGACGGCTGATCCCGCTATGGTTTATCAAATGGTGTACAATCTACTGATGAATGCCATCCGGTATACGCCGGACGGCGGCAGCATCACAGTGTCGGCGGCGCCGGAGGGGAACCTGGTGAAGCTGCAAGTGACCGATACCGGGATTGGCATTGCCACTGAGGAGCAGGACCATATTTTTGACTATTTTTACCGGGTGGATCAATCAAGAGCAAAACAAAGCGGCGGCACCGGTTTAGGGCTAGCTCTGGTGAAGCAAATGGCGATAGCTCATGGTGGTGAGGTAGGGGTGGATAGTGCCGTAGGGCGAGGGAGTACCTTTACGCTAAAACTGCCGCTGTATCCTCATCAAAAACGCATAGTTTCTCCATAAAATCTCCACAATGTTGCGCTACAATAAAGACAACACAAAGGAGGTATATACAATATGATGATGGGAGCTGGTTATGGCAGTTCGCTAGGCTGGCTGGGTATGGGGTTAGGCATGATTATGCACTTGGCCTTTGCCGTTGGTACGATATTGGCAGTGATTTGGCTGTTTAAGGCAGTCTTCCCGGGCGGAACCCGGACCTGGGAGCAACCGGCAGCGTTAGAGTTAGTCAAAGAGCGGTATGCGAAAGGGGAGATTACCGCTGAGGAATATCGGCGGATCAAACAAGACCTGGAGTAACCGCAGCCTACGATAGGAAGAATCAAAACAAATAATTAGGAGGAATTTATCATGAAAAAGAAAATTTTTATTGCAGCCATGTTAGCGGTGGTTACAGCCGTGCCGGTGTTTGCAGCAGTGACAACCGAGAGTCAGTCCCCCACCGATCGGTTTGCGCAAATGAGTACGCAGCATCAGCAAATGATACAGCAGGCGGTAGACAGTGGTCGTATGACGGCCGAGCAAGCGGCGCAAATGAATGAACATATGAAAGAAATGGCGCCGGTGATGCAGCAGATGATGCAAAACGGGTCAATGATGGGGAACGGTAGCGAGATGAAGCACGACAATATGACGGGCTGCGACAATACCACTAACCCTTAAAGAATCGAACAAAAACCAGGATGTTCCTGGTTTTTGTTTTTCCAAAAAAATACATTAAATTTCATCAGATCTTCACAGCTTCTTCATGAGTTATACATAAAGTTGTTATATACTGTCAGTATCCCTTGGTTTTTTAGAAATTGGTTGAGACCAACCAGTAAAATTTTAATACTCGAGTGGTCATACAACTGGGGCTCCGGCATTTTGTTTTGTGCCGGAGCCTTTTTTTGCTCGGAAAGAATTGTAAAAATAGCAGGAGTTTTTCACCAAATCTTCACGAGTTTTTCACCGGAATTTTGTACAATGGCAGTAAGAGTCAGAAAGCGAGGGGTGCATATGAAAAAATGGCTAGTACGGCTGGTGCTGGCTATCTATATGACGCTGGGGGCAGCAGCCGCGGCAGCGCCCGCTCTGCCGGCCACCCCGGCAACAAGCAGTTATGTTGAGGATCATGCGGGCGTGCTATCCGGCGAAATAAAAAGTAAAATTAATCGCTTGGGAGCAAAAATTGCCGGACAGACCAAAGCGCAGGTTGTCGTGGTGACGATTGACTCCCTGCAGGGAGAAGCCATCGAGGATTATTCCTTGGCACTCTTCAGGCAATGGAAAATCGGTGATAAAGAGCGCAATAATGGCGTATTGTTACTGGTTGCAGTAAAGGATCGGCAGTCTCGCATCGAAGTGGGGTATGGCCTGGAGGGGGCGATCAATGACGCCAAAGCAGGGCAGCTTCAGGACGAATACCTCCTGCCGCCTTTGACGCGCGGCGATTACAATGGGGGAATATGGAGTAGCTACAAGGCCATTATGCGGGTGGTATCGGCCGAATACGGTATTGCAGCCCCGCAGGACAATCAGGCCACTCCAAACGGCGGCACCGCGGCTTTGTCCTGGTGGGAAGGGCTGCCGGGATGGCTTCAGGGAGTGGCGGCGGCTGGATTGGTGCTGCTGTTCGTGGTTGATTGGCTATTTTTGGGCGGCAGTCTGACCTATCTGCTGTTATCCTTGCTCCGGTTTCGTGGAGGCGGTGGTGGCGGCTACGGCGGCGGTTCGGGCGGTGGTGGTGGGGCCAATCGCCGCTGGTAGTGATGGGAACGCCTCACAACTAGTCAGCCTGGCATGTAAAAAAAGAATCCGTAACGTGAGTTCGGATTCTTTTTTTTGCCGGCCCGGTATTTACAGTTCTTTTTCCATTATAAGATGAGCGATAATTTCTCAAAATTCTTGGCATCAGCCAGCGGCTTCATAAGAAAAACAGAGGTTATTCATAACTTGTTCATGGGTTATTCATACAGAATTGGTATACTATAGAAAGTCGCCGGGCCAGTAAATGCAGGATACTGGTCTGAGATTGCAGCGTAAACCTGCAGTCCGTTTCACAAACAGTTTACAAACTTTTTTAGAATTGGGGGGAATGGGAATGAAAAAGAAACTAGCAAGAACGGCACTGACAGTAGCCTTTGTGGCACCAGCCTTGCTAATCCGTTTGCCGATATTCCCAGCAAACACAGGGCCTACGATACGGTAAATTTAAGTTCTGCTATGGTGAAAAGAAAAAAACGAATATCCTGTTCTTACATATTGCGGATCCGTCGAATGGTTACAGCAAAAAAACGCTTAGTTAGCAACTATGAATTGCCAGCAAGAGCAGGGAAATTCAAAAGGCAATAGTAACCTTGCAATCAATCCCTTCGTACAGCTTCTAACCGGCTGTTTTCAACAACGTTTGACTTGAACCAAATATAAAAAGGAGAGAAAGAAAAATGAAAAAGACTTTTATCATCACATTCATAATGAGCATGATGGCCGCAAGCGTAGTTTCGGCCAATCAATTCCTTCCGGAAGTCAATAAGATTAAACCTGATCTTGAAACAGTAATGACTGGGTATAGTGATGGTGCCCCGCAGTATACAGTGATCGACCATAATCCCACTCTCTATCATAAACAGGTAGCAGGTGGTCATACGGTGGAGGGCTGGACTAAGGATGATATAGTTTACACTGCGGTTGACGGAACTGTAACAAAGGCTTATCGGATTAATGCAGATCTTGAAACAGTAATGACTGGATATAGTGATGGTGCCCCACAGTATACAGTGATCGACCATAATCCCACTCTTTATAGTAAACGGGTAGTCGGCGGTCATACAGTGGAAAGCTGGACTAAGGATGACATAGTATACACTGCTGTTGACGGAACTATAATTAAGAATTAAATATTATGGTTATAAAACAAATATAATAAATGTAGTGGGTTAATTAATCGCAAAATAATAGGGCAAGAGGGGAAATCCCCTCTTGCCCTATCCGATTCTATATGGCGATATCGACCGTAGCCGAGATTGGGAGCTTGAGCTTAGGTCCTGCTTCTGGTAGTGCTGCGGATTGATTGTTTGCTCCCAACATCTTGCTGTGCTGGCTACCACCGCAGTTTGGCATTCCGGACATACCTTTTCTGCTCCCGAATATTCCTGACATAATCCCCCCCTTTCGATGGAGGTTCAATACATGTACAAGGTCTATAGTACTATTGGTGGACATTGCGAATCAGGTATCTTCACTAGAATAATACAAGTTCTTCATGGAAAGTTCATGGAAATTTCATTTTTATTTGGCATAATTTAGATTAAAGGGCTTTAGCTCTCGAAAACATCACAAAATGACCAAGGACACCGCCACTCCGACCAAGAAGCACGGTGTCCTTATCAGAACAATCTTTCCAGGGGAAAGACTGCTTTGCTATTATCATAACAAAGGCCGGCCTCTCGGCAATAGGTACCTGTTCTAAGACTATGGCGAAATAGTAATTAGCTCTCGAAAACGTGCAAAATGACCAAGGACACCGCCACTCCGACCAAGAAGCACGGTGTCCTTATCAGAACAATCTTTCCAGGGGAAAGATTGCTTTGCTATTATCATAACAAAGGCCGGCCTCTCGGCAATAGGTACCTGTTCTAAGACTATGGCGAAATAGTAATTAGCTCTCGAAAACATCACAAAATGACCAAGGACACCGCCACTCCGACCAAGAAGCACGGTGTCCTTATCAGAACAATATTTCCCGGGGGAAAGACTGCCTTATTATTATCATAACAAAGGCATCGCTAAAGGGCAATGGTTTTTTTGCTAAGCTTAGAGCAGATCGTGATGCCAAGACTGAGTAAGTTGCTTGAACCAAATGCATCCGCTTGCTTTTCACACGCTAAGATAATTACCTGCAATCGTGATTTATACACCGAAGGAAACTGACGGGGAAGAAGGGAGGAGAACTTAGGTTCCCGGGAGCAGTTTTCGAAGTAGGTGATAAATAGATGAGTTCTTTGAAAAGGAAATATTGAGGGAACAAGTGAACTCAATCAGTTCTCTTCTTAGGCTCATCAAAAAGATTAAAAAAACTAAGGAGGCAATCTAATGAAAAAGACACTGGGATTTATTCTGGCATTGGTTTTTGTGCTTAGCCTTGCTGGCACAGCCTTTGCAGCTGGCCCTTTCGCCGATGTTCCTGCAAAACACTGGGCCTATGATGCTGTCAACAGCTTGACCAAAGCTGGCATTATCGATGGCTATGGTGATGACACTTTCCGGGGTGATCGGACTGTGACTCGCTACGAAATGGCTCAGCTCGTTGGACGTGCTATCGAGAGAGAAGATAAAGCCGATAGTCAACAAAAAGCGGTCATCAACAAATTGGCTGCTGAGTTCGCAACTGAACTGCGCAACCTCGGTGTTCGCGTAACTACCCTGGAAAACAAAGTGGATAACTTTAAAATTAGCGGTAATGTTCGTGTTCGCTGGGTACAAAACTATAATGGTAATAGTACTTTTAATGAACGTGTGCAATTTAACATATCCGGCAAGGTAAACGATACAACAAACTTTTTTGCCCGCTTTCAACCTCTAAACTATAATGAAATGGGGAAGACCGGCACTAGCGGTGTTCCCTCTCAGACTGATAAGTCTCAGCTCACTGACGCCGCTATGATTACAAAGAACCTGTTTAACACTGACATTACCGCAACGTATGGCCGGTTTAGTCAAAGGATCCTGGCTACTGGTATGTGGGCTGACACTACTGGTATGATAGACGGTGTTAAATTTGATACTGGCAAGGCCTTGAAAGTAACCGCTTCTTATGCTAACTGGCAGGCTGCTGTCGACTATAATGGCGGCCTAGGTCTGGATGGAAAAATGGGCGATATTCTGTACTTGGGTGCGAATTATGCTACCAGCAAAGCCACTACTTTATATGGTGCATATCTTGCCTCCAAAGGCGGTAGCAATACCGTAGATGTTAAAGGTATCGGTGTTAATACCAAGGTTATGGAAAATGTAGTTTTTTCCGGAGATTATCTTAAAAACTATGCGTATAATACCAATCCGGTAGGTTACATCGCTAGACTTACTTATAGATCTTATAATCCCTCGGTACCAGGTACTTGGGATATTTCTGCCGATTACCGTAAATTTGAGCCAAATAACAACTTCACCGGTATAAGTACTGCCTGGTTATCGGCCAATGAAAATACAGATATCAAAGCTTACATGCTAATTGCCGACTATGTTCCTGCTAAAAACATGTACATTAATGCTATTTATTCCTTTAATGGTAAAAAGGCAGACGGCTCTGCTGATAAACCTAATTATTTTAGAGTCCAAGTCACCTCGCTGTTCTAAATCAACTGAAACTGACCGCGTAAGAATTGTTCTACAAAGCCATTGCAATACGGCAGAAGTAAGCTAAGCTTCTGCCGTATTGCTTTTTTCGAGCGACACCCGGCATGGGAAAAGAAAACAGCCAGCTTGTGACTGGCTGTTTTCTGAACGTTGCTGTTAGCTACCGTGATGTGAGGAGTGAAGGTTTTTGTCCGTTTTTGTATTTTGTAAAGAAAACGGGCTTTGGCCTTTGGCTAAGATTTCTTTCCATTCCTTTACTACTTTTTCCGGAACCTGCCAACGAATCGTATTGTTGTTATCAGCGGTAACGCGTAGCGAGACTGTTTTGGCATTTTGTATGCCGGCGATTTGGGCCGGGGTGAATTCGAAAGTCCCCAGATCATCAGCAATATTCCGATATGTTTTAATTAGCTTCAAATTGGAAACCGCGTCGTCGGTAACCAGTTGAGCTTTGTCAGAAAACAAATAATATGTCGGGTTATTCAAATAGGAAGAGTCGGTTCGGGTCAGCGTAAGGGTGGGTAAGGACCTGTCTTTGGCATATTGGAGTTTGACAGAATCCCAAGGACCGCTATAGTTCACCTGGCTCACATAGGTAGTGTCGCCCGATTTATCGGTCTGGGTACTGACAGCGGCGTTAGCGGAAAGCGGAACCAACAGCAATGCGGAAAGAAGAATCCCTGCAAATTTTTTCATTGGTAACCTCCTCGAGATGATGTGTTTGGAAGAAGTTCTTCCTAGAACTAGTATAATGACATAATATGAATCTATCATGAATAGCTTGTGAAGGTCTTGTGATTTTTTCTTGTTCGACTGCCTTATTTTTCCACTGTGCCGGAGGGGCACAAAAAAGGAGGATATGGATAAATGATACGAAACTATCGAGGAATATTCCTGGGCGCTCTTCATGCAATAACGGCGTATTGTTACTTGTTGCCCTTGTTGCCGCAGAGGAACGGCAGTCGCGCATCGAAGTGGGTATGGCCTGGAGGAGGAGCTCAATGACGCCAAAGCAGGGTGGATTCATTCAGGACGAAGCGGCTCCAAACGTTGGCACCGCGGCTTAGTCTGGTGGGAAGGCTGCCGGAGTGGCTTCAGGGAGTGGCAGCGGTGGAGAGGGCCAACCAACCTGACGTAAGTGATAAGCGGGGACAGTGAAGAGTAGCGGGAATACACTAAAGTACAAAGTAGCTAATTCTGCCAGAAAAAAACATAAGTTCTTCACAAGATGTTCATTAGATATTCGTAATTTTTGTGTATGATATGGTTGCGAAGGAAAATAAAGGAGGGAAAGACATTTATGAAAAAGTTTTTAGCAGCGGCTATCATGGCCCTCGTTTTAACCGGTTTTGCTTCGACGGCGTTTGCTGATGGTGGAGACAGTTGGGCCGCAAGAAATCAAATACAGGCGGAAAAACGTTTCGCCGAACATGAGAAGGAGAAGGCGGCGAAAGGGAAAAACGAAGCTAAAAAAGATGAAAAGTCGACCTGCTCAGGAAAAAAGACTAAGCAAAGCCAGAACCGTTTGAACGCTTCCGATTAACCGAATCGAAAGGCGGCATATAATTCAATATATAAGAATCCTGTAAGGAATGGCCATTACTGGCCATTTGGAATTGCCCCCAAAAAAGACTTCCTGTGGTAGGATAGTCTGAACCCTAATGATGAAAACAGAGAAAACACCTATGTGTATGAAGCTGCTCCCGATATGTAGTCGGGGGCAGTTTATTTAGTCAAATTATATCCGTTCATTGTTATAATAACCAAGTGAGCCTTGCTTTAGGTGGAGTTAGAACTCTATCTGAAGCAAGGCTCACTTGATTACCGGCCGGCTTTTACCTCGAGGGAGATCTTTTCCATTATAAGATGAGCGGTAATTTCTCAAAACTTTTTTGGATCGGCTATTGCCTTCACAGGAAAAGCAGAAGTTATTCATAGGTTGTTCATGGGTTATTCATACAGAATTGATATGCTATAGAAAGTCGCCGGGCCAGTAAACGCAGGACGCTGGTCCGGGGGTTGCACATAAACCTGCAGTCCGTTATGACAAAAATTCTACAAATTTTTTTTAGAATCTGGGAGGAATAGGAATGAAAAAGAAACTAGTAAGAACAGCAGTATGTACGGCGCTGACAGTGGCCTTTGCGATACCGGCCTTCGCCAATCCGTTTGCCGATGTTCCCCGTAAGCACTGGGCCTACGATGCGGTAAATAAACTGGTAGCATCAGGGATTGTTGACGGTTATGGCGACGGAACGTTTAGGGGAGATAGAACGATTACGCGCTATGAGATGGCTCAAATTGTCTCCAAAGCTATGGACAAAGTGTCTACTGTTGAGCAAAAAGTCATTATTGATAAACTGGTAGCCGAGTTTGGTGAAGAGCTAAACAGTCTGGGCGTAAAAGTGGACGGCATTCAGAAACAACTGGATAACCAGATTAAATTCAGTGGCGAGACGCGCGTTCAGTATGACAGTGAAACCGAAGATACTACATACCGGTTCCGCCTCGGGGCTACCGGAAAAATTAATGACAATACCAAGATGAATGTCCGTTTGTCGACAGCTGATTCTGACGGGATCGATAAAACTTCACTAGACGATTTGGGTTCGCCCAGCATTGACCGTTTTAATGTAGAAACAAAGATAAAAAATGTGGATGCCGTCGTAGGCAAGCAAGACTTGCTGCTAGGCAAAGGCCTGCTGTATAACTCGTACGAGGCGGATGGCGCTGCCATTACCGGTGCAAAAACGACATGGAAAGGCTTGACGCTAGCCTATGACAATAGCGGCGATACGAAAGTCCAGGCGGTGGACTATAAGACGCAGCTTTATGGAACCTCGGTGGGTGCCGATTATCTTAAGATCGATAACACCGTGGATGCCAACGAGTACGCCGGCCTGAATGCTGATGTCAAGGTATTTGGTAAAACGGTTGGAGCCGAATATATTCGTAATGTTTCGCAAAAAGCCAATGGCTACCGCATCGGGACGAATATTTTAGGGGCCCAGGTAAGTTATATTGACTATGACGCCAATGCGCTGCCGGAACAATCGGGCTTTAATTTTGCTGGAGCCACTTCTACCGGATTCGGCAACAATAGCCAGGCAGACAAAGGCTTTCAAATTACTTATGGCAGGAATATAGTGAAAAATGTAGGTGTGGTGCTTGATTATAAGAATCTGGATGTGGCCGGCGACCAAACAAAAGCGACTTTGAACGTTAAATTTTAAGTAACAAAGAAGCTCCGGTTTTGAACCGGAGCTTCTTTGCGACCAATCATTCTATCTGATCATCAACAAGGCAATAACGGTTTGCGTAGCCTTAAGGCTCAGTGCAAGCCGTTTTCTTATAGATGAATGCAGCATCCACTGCGACTAGGGATTAAGTGAGTTTTCTTCGATGGAGCTAGAGCTCCATCTGAAGCTTAGTCGAACTTATCCTACGGATTAGTCGCTCTTAACTTTCACTTAAAGATGGGATTAGAGAGCGGCTAGGTCATCCGGAAAAACCTGCTTATTTGGGCAGGAAATAGGATCTGCCGGTTCGCGTAGTATGGGCGCTTAGGTTAGGGAGGCGGTTCTATGTTTGGAGTGGCACTTATTGCGATATTGGCCAGTGTGGGGGGAGCTATTGCCTACATTGGTGACAAAGTTGGCACTAAGGTAGGCAAAAAGAAGTTGTCTTTGTTCGGTTTACGACCGAAATATACTTCGATTATCGTTGCTGTCACCACCGGAATTATGATTACAACAGCCACACTGATTATCTTGACGGTTGTATCGAGCGATGTTCGGACAGCCTTGTTTCATATGGAGCACTTACGGGCCGGCCTCGGCACTCTCGCCGCAGAGGTAAGTCAAAAGAACGATGAGCTGGCAGCTAACCAGTTGCTTTTTCAGATGCAAGAACAGGAGTACAACGGTCTGGTAACTAATATTGCTCACGTAACACACCAGCTTGCCGATGCAAGGGAGCAGTTAGCCGACACAGTGGAGCAGCGGGACCAAACCAGATTAGCACTGCATGAGACGCAAGAGGACTATCAACATGTCTATCAAGAGCTGCAAACCTCAACGGCCAGTATTCAAGCGCTGGCAGCAACGAAAGTGACTTTGGATAAGCGTATTGCCGGCCTCAATCGCGAGCGCAGCTTGCTACAAGGTGATCTTGAACAGCTAGCGGCAATTACAGCTAAATTGCGAGACGGGATACAATACTTACGGGAAGGAACCGTGCTATACCGAGCAAATGAAGTATTGGCCACAGCAGTTATTGATCCTTCGGCCGGACAAGGGGAGAACGAATTATGGCAATTGCTTGTAGCGACAAATCAGCAGCTGTTGCGGCAAACAGGAAAACCGGGTGCAGCTATGTCAGCGTTGGGAGTTAGCCAGGCGGAATTCCAAACTGCTCTGAAGGCAATCCAAGATTCGCCGACCAGCATGGTGGTACGGGTTGTGGCTCACCGGAACACGGTGGGCACCGAACAAGTTGTTGCCCATCTCGAACTGAATCCCAATAAACAAATTTTTGCCCAAGGAGACATTATTGCCAGAGCAACCGTCAATGTAGCAAGTGAGCATGATATTGAGTCTGTGGTGCTGCAGTTCTTGCAGCAAGTAAACAGCAGCGCTGTGGAGAAAGGGATGCTGGTTGATCCGCTGAATGGTACTGTTGGCTCCATTCGTGGCATTGAACTGTTTAATACCGTAGCCCAACTCAAAAGGAAAGGAGGTAGTATCGAGTTACAGGCCGTAGCTCTTAGCGATACTTCCGTGGCTGGTCCGCTCGCGATAAAGATTCTATTGGAACAGTAGGAGGGAGGGGACTTTTTGTAAAAAACAGAAGTTCTTCAAGAGTTCTTCATAGCTTCTTCATAAAAGGTTGGTATGATATAGACAAATCTAATTCCCGTATAACAAAGGGAGGAATGAATGATGGAACCCAATAAACCGGTGGACATACCGGAAGCAAGCGAAGCCATCTACACACCCGGACAACGGGCTCTATTACAGATTTTACAGTGGGGAGCATGGACTGCCGTGTTTGTTGCCATGATGTATATCATGCACGCCTAGCAAGGCGATGAAGGAGATGAGTCGATAATGAAGTGCTGCAAACCAGAGCAGAACGCATCCGGTGAAAAGACGGGTCAATCACACAACTGCGGCGGCGGGATCAAACATATGCTGCTGATGCTGGTCTGTTGCCTGGCGCCGCTGGGACTGGTGCTGTTCTTACAGCAAAGTGGTAATTTCGGCGGGGCCGGCTATTTGGTGCTGCTGCTCTGTCCGCTTATGCATCTATTCATGATGCGTGGAATGGGACAGAACCAGCAAAACAAGGCAGGTAATAAAGAAGGGGGCCAATCCTAGCTAGAAAATTCTTGTATGGCTCAGAGCCGATACGTAACAATAATTATTTAATGAGGAGGATATTAACATGAATAATAATATAAAAGGGTGGATGATTGGTGGCTTGCTTGCGGTGTCGGCACTAGGACTGGCCTTTGGGGCAACTCCGTTGGGCAGCGCGGCAGCTAAAAGTACCGAGCCCGTGGCATCTTCGTCTGGTATGATGCAAGACGGACAAATGACAAATATGGGGCCTGACATGATGAAGAATTCACCGGAAATGGAGAAAGAGTGTCAAGCTATGATGAAGGCTGCTGACTCCAATAGTACCGGAACGGCTACACAAGCCGACGACACGGCAGCAGGACCGGATATGATGAACTCACCGGAAATGCAGCAGCAATGCCAGTCCATGATGAAAGAGGCCGAGCAAAACCCGGATAAGAAAGCTCCCGCTAGCGACACCGATGCACCAGAGTCGGTTGACCACGACTCGCATCATTAGCCTAGACCTTTTACCCCCTAGTCCCTGGTAGACCTTGTTTATCTAGGGTTTATATAGATTAGGTTGCCTAGTATCATGCGGTACTAGGCAACCTTTGCTTAAGATTGTGGTTGTTATAGATAGGTGAAATGACAAGAAAGCAGGTGAAGCTATGCATCCGATCTTGTTTAGTATCGGTAATTTTGAGATCCATGTTTGGGGCCTGATGGTTGCGTTAGGCGTATTTGCTGGTTTATGGCTGGCCATTAGGCTGGCGCAGGGGTCGGAATTTACGGCCGATATGCTACAGGAGTATGTCCTGTATGGTTTTATGGCTGGTTTTATAGGAGCGCGGGCCTGGGAAGTCGTCTTTTCGTGGGGTGAGTATGCTGCTAATCCAGCACAAGCCTTGCTGTTTTGGCAAGGCGGTCTATCCATTCAAGGTGCGGTGGCCGCCAACGTAGTGCTGGCCTGGTGGTACTTTCGGCGTAAGGGATTGTCGTTTCGCCGGTTTGCCGACATTGCCGCTCCAGGCCTGATTCTAGGTCAGGCCATCGGCCGGATTGGCTGTTTTTTTAATGGCGATGCCTACGGGAAACCGACCGATGCCTGGTATGGGGTGAGCTACCAGCCTGGCACACCGGCTTTTCAGGTTTGGGGCAGTGCGCCTTTGATTCCCGCCGAGTTAATGGAAGCCGGACTGGATATGGTTATAGTAGCCATACTGTTGCGCTTATTTAGCCGGAAGCGATTTGACGGCCAAGTTGCACTGGCCTACTTTATTCTCTATTCGCTGGCCCGGTTTGGTTTGGAATTTTTGCGCACTGACAGTTTGATGATCGGCGGCTTTAAGGCTGCACAGTTGACTGCGCTCATTACCGCCCTGACGGCAGCCATTGTGTGGCTGTGGCAGCGCCGGCCAAACCGTAAAGAACATCTGGCCGGCAATCGGATCTAGCAATTGAAAATGGAGGGAAGTACATGGAACACACCTGGGGTTATGGTTTATGGCCGTTAGTGCTGATTAATTCGCTGGTGTTTATCATCTTTGCTTTTAGTTTCACCCGGCCGAGGTCCTGGACCGACTGGCGGACCTTTGGTACTTTTGCGGCGTTTATTGTGGCGCTGTTTACCGAGATGTACGGATTTCCGCTGACCATTTATCTAGCATCAGGCTGGCTTGGCAGTTATTTCCCTGATAATGCGCTCTTTGGACATAATGCCGGCCATTTGTGGTATACGCTGCTGGGGTTAAGCGGTGATCCCCATCAAAATCCTATTCATGCCGTTAGTGAATGGCTCATCGGGGGCGGGCTTGTCTTTTTGGCTGTGACCTGGCGCTATCTGTACCGGGCGCAGCGGGAACATGTGTTGGCTACAACCGGGCCGTACGCCATGGTGCGTCATCCCCAATACGTTGCGTTCATTGCCATTATGAGCGGTTTTTTGCTGCAGTGGCCAACCATCCTGACCATTCTGATGTTTCCCATTCTGGTTCGTATGTATATTGGCCTGGCCCGTCTGGAAGAAAAGGAGGCACGGGATGCTTTCGGCGAGGACTATGACCGGTATGCGGCGGACACGCCGGGGTTTCTTCCTCGCTGGGGCCGGAAAAAAGCGGCAACAGATAGTAAGTAGTGGGGTGTTGAGCATCTGAAGTTTAGGGCGGACTAAGCCAGGCCTTTAGTAGCTGGCTGCCCACAAATTATGAACGGTGAATAGGAGGAGCGGAATGGATAAACCCGGTGAAACGATTTTAAAATTGGACGGACTGTCTTGTGATCATTGCCGGAATGCAGTTGAAAATGCTTTACAGGCAGTAGCCGGTGTAACCGGGGTACGGGTTGAACTGGCTCGTCAAGAAGCGAGGGTCGCCGGAAGCGCGACTGTGCCGGAACTTAGCAAGGCAGTTGAAACAGCAGGTTATACGGTATTGGCCTATCAAAGATTATAATAAGCGTGAGTTTCTTAAGTTACTAAAGAGCAGCCGGATGCATTGCAGTATCCGGCTTTACAAAAATCAATATGTGAATGGGAAGCGGTTTCTCCGGTGAGGGCCGCTTTTTATTTAGACTTTAGTCTGTTGATTTACGCTAATGGTTAATACAAGAGACAAGAACAGGGCGATGAATACGGATATTCTTTACATACACATACCTTTGGTTATTAATTTGTTGCAGGATCTTATTAAATTGTAATTTGCTGCTAATTTATCTTTATTAGACTTTTCACGGGTAAGCTGTGATAAGAATCGCATTTTTCTGAATAACTTAATATTTGGCGTTTCATAGCTTCTTCATAAGATATTCATAAGATATACATAAGTTTATTGTATAGTAAATTTATCCAAATAAATGAAAATTATTGGTAGCAGGACAACTGGGAGGCGATACTATTCAACTTACATTTTTAGGGGAGGCCACGACTGTCAGCGGATCATCCTATCTTCTGGAGAGCAACGGACATAAAGTATTAGTTGACTGTGGATTGTTTCAGGGAGTAAAAACGATCGAGGCGCTGAACCACCGTCCATTCCCTTATAATCCTGCCGAGTTGGACAGTGTCTTGCTTACGCACGCACATATTCACCATAGCGGTCTTCTACCCAAGCTGATAAAAGAGGGTTTCAAGAAAAACATATATGCAACAAAGGCGACGGCAGAGCTTTGTTCTCTCCTGCTGCCCCGCTGCGCCCATAGTCGGGAATTTGCCGCACAAACAACATATCGACGCAGTCGGCGGGCCGGAAAACTGCCTGTGCAGCCGTTATATACTGTTGATGATGCACAGGTTTGCCTACAGTATTTTCTGCCAGTGGAGTATAATACCGATGTAGAATTGCAGGCGGGCATACGCGTTCGTTTTCAAGCAGCTGGCCGTATTTTGAGTTCCTCTGTACTGGAAATATGGGTTGCCGAGCAAGGCAGAACAACAAAATTGGTGTTTTCAGGCAGTTATGGGCAGCCGGGTCAACCCACTATTAACGATCCCGGTGATGCGGACCAGCTAACCATCGTATTCATGGCAACCGCAGCCATGAGGACTTAAGCAATAAATAAAACTCTGGCTTGCCAACGATTATAGCAGCTTTTATATGTTTGGCACTACGATTTTTGGTAAAATTTGCTGTAACCAACAGGACTAGCTGCGGTCTGCTCGAATCCTGTCGATAAGGGGAACGGGAGGGATTAGTATGAATGACCATCACGATCAACATAGCCACCATGGGCATAGTCAGCATAATGATCATTTCGAACATTCGAATCATCCATCTTTAAACCAACACCAAAGCCAACACAGTAAAATTCATGACGAAAAGGCCCATAATCCGCATGCCGGCCACACAATAGATGGCTTTAACCAGCGTTTTTGGCTTTCGCTTGCCTTAACAATACCAATACTACTCTTATCGCCGATGATTCATCACTGGACTGGCTTTGGACTGAGCTTTGCCGGATACCAGTATTTACTATGGCTCCTTTCCAGTATCGTCTTTTTCTATGGCGGATTCCCCTTTTTCGCGGGCATGAAAAGCGAAGTAGTGCGCCGTAAACCAGGGATGATGACACTGATTGCCGTGGCGATTATAACGGCGTATCTATATAGCAGCTTGGTAGTGCTTGGGCTAAGCGGCATGGATATGTTCTGGGAACTGGCGACGCTGATCGATATCATGCTCCTGGGGCATTGGCTCGAAATGAAGTCCATCATGGGTGCGTCGCGTGCCTTAGAAGCGCTTGCCCGCTTAATGCCGTCTGAGGCGCATAAGGTTGTGGCTGACAATGCAGTAGTAGAAACGCCTATTCATATGCTTGTACCAGGTGATAAAGTGCTGGTAAAGCCCGGCGAAAAAATACCGGCAGACGGCATCGTTATCGACGGAGTTAGTTCCGTTAATGAGGCGATGCTAACCGGCGAATCCCAGCCTGTGTCGAAACAAGCTTCCGCTGCAGTCATTGGCGGTTCGATAAATGGCGAGGGATCGCTTATTGTAGCGGTTCAGAAAGCCGGACGCGAGTCCTTCCTCGCCCAGGTAATGAGCTTGGTGCAGGCGGCCCAGCAAAGTAAATCAGCAACACAAAACCTGGCAGATCGAGCTGCTTTCTGGTTAACCGTGATTGCACTGGTAAGCGGGGGGATAACGTTAGTAACCTGGCTTTCCATCAAGGAGCAGAGCATCGCTTTTGCCTTAGAGCGGGCAGTTACCGTCATGGTCACCGCTTGTCCACATGCGCTGGGACTGGCCATTCCATTGGTTGTATCGGTATCCACCTCGCTGGCGGCGCAGAGCGGACTATTGATAAAAAACCGAACAGCCTTTGAAAATGCCAGGAAAGTTCAGGCAGTAGTTTTTGATAAGACGGGAACGCTCACATTAGGAAAGTTCGGCGTTACTAACGTTCTTAGTTTTACTTCGGAACTTACGGAGAAAGAAATCGTTCTGCTGGCGGCGTCATTGGAAGCTCAGTCTGAGCACCCCATTGCCAAGGGAATTGCTGCTGCTACAAATGAGCGACTGCCTGTTGATCAATTTCATTCCATCACCGGCAAAGGCGTCGAGGGCATGATCGGCGGGAAACGTGTGAAAGTCGTAAGTCCGGGTTATCTCCGTGAAAACCAAATGGATGTCACAGATGGTCGAATGAATGAGTTGTTAAATAAGGGTCAAACGGTAGTGTATGTTTTGGTAAATGACAGAGTGGCTGGCGCTATTGCCGTGGAAGATATCGTTCGACCGGAAGCAAAAACAGCGGTAGCGGCGTTAAAAGCTATGGGCATTCAATGTATGATGCTAACCGGCGACAATCGTCATGTGGCCGCTCGTGTTGCAGCGGAAGTCGGCTTGGATGAATATTTTGCCGAAGTTCTGCCTGACGAAAAGGCGGAGAAAATAGTGCAAATACAGTCGCGCGGTTATATTGTGGCTATGACGGGAGACGGCGTTAACGACGCACCGGCCCTAGCTCGTGCCGATGTAGGCATTGCGATAGGCGCAGGGGCCGATGTGGCCGTTGAAACGGCGGACATTGTGCTGATCCGCAGCAATCCCCTTGATATTGTGGCAACCATTAGTTTGGCGCGGGACACATACCGCAAGATGATCCAGAACTTAGTTTGGGCTACAGGTTATAACATTGTTGCTATACCATTAGCCGCAGGCGTCTTATATCAAAGCGGCATTGTGCTAAGTCCGGCGGTAGGTGCTATCCTTATGTCGGTCAGTACGGTAATTGTTGCGGTTAACGCTAAACTACTGACGATTTCGCGTTAGTTAAAGAAAAGAACCCGCCCACAATGATATGCTCCTCCTTGCTTTAGGCAGTTTTATTAGTTTAACTGTCCACCACTAGGGGAGCATATCATCGTGTTGAAGGCTGGTTCTCTTGTACAATTATGATCATCTGCTGATGAAATTTTGTACCACATACACCGATCCTGCGGCATCGTAGCGTACGCCGATACCCACCTCGGTGTAATTGGGATTTAAGATGTTTGCGCGGTGTCCGGAACTGTTCATAAATGCCTGTTCTGCCGCGGTGACGCTGCGGTTGATAGCCAGATTTTCGCCTGCATAGCGGAAACTGATACCGGCCGCCTGCATGCGGTCAAAGGGAGATTGACCATCCGGATTTTCATGGGCGAAGAATTTGCGGTTAATCATATCCTGTCCATGCACTCTCGCTACTTTGACAATGTTCATATTAAGCTTAAGGGCCGGGAGGCCATTCGCTTGCCGGTCGGCGTTCATAAGGTCAAAGGCAAGTTTTTCATCGGTGGTCAAGCTGGCAGACACGGAAGCGGATGGAGATGAAGGGGCTTGCGTTCCTGGCGTCGAGCTTTTGGCAGGAGTTTCACTTGTAGTTCCTTTAGAACCAGAGTTGGTGAGGGCGCTGATAAGGCCAATGGCCAGCAGGCCACCCAGAAGTGTTTTGTTTACCTGGGTGTTATCGACAGTAGTTTCTTGTATTTCCTCGGAAGTGGGAGCGGTCAATTCTTTGGCGGCTGCCAGCCCTCCCAGGGAAGTGACGCTAAGCGTTATCGCCAGCGCGCCGGAAACCAGTTTGCTCATCAGCTTGTTGTAATTCATTATAACCACCTTTCCAGTGTGATCAGGTATATTCAGGTTGCGTTATCATATTACACTTTGACACAGAAAAAAACTATGGCAGGGATTGCATAATCAGCAGCCAGGAAGTGGTAATTAAAGATTGGCGGCGATTACATGACTTCTTCCTATGTCTTGCTATGACGTCGGCAAGAGCGAGCAGGGCGCGGCTTTGCCCGCGCTTGAGGAGGATATTAACTATTCTACGAATATAGTTACTGGAAATTGCAGTATCGGGCTTCTACTGAAATAACATGAGTTTTTCACAGCTTCTTCATTGGTTTTTCATAATGTCTTAGTATAATATTACCAGGAACCCAGTAACACAAAAGCGAAACGAGGTGACGTCATGAATATGTCAGGAGTGGGTGGCGGATCTGCCGCAGGTGGTATGGCAGGATGTAGCAGCAGCAGTAATTCTGCTAAGTCCAAGGTAAACGCAAACGCAAATTCCAGAGCATTGCCGGTGGATAAACCGCAGGCAGCTGTAAGCGCAGGCAATGTAGGTCGAAAAGTGGATATTACTGTATAAAATACATAGGTGAAATCGAGTGAACCTGCTTCAGGTGGAGTTTTGAACTTCATCTGAAGCGTAATCGAACTTATCCTTCGGATTTAGCCGTTCTAATACTTTCTGGTAAGATATGTTGGGGTCTTAGAACGGCTTGGTCGTTGGATAACGTATAAGGAGAATGAAAATGAATAAAAAACTCACACCAATGCTTATGGCTGGACTACTGGCCGTGTTTATAGCCGGAACGGCCATCACAGCGGTGGTGACACCGGTATACGCTGCTGAGCAAACAACAGATCAAAACCAACAAAATCCGCCGCCTGATACCAAGCCAGGTAATAATGAACATTCCGGTCATCACGGTTAAGCATAAATAACAGCCCCTCCAGCTGGAGGGGCTGTTATTTATCCGCGAGTCATTAGTAGCTAAAAATCACATAGGTTATTCATAGTTTCTTCAATACTTCTTCATAATAGAATTGTATACTGTTGGTAAAGTACAATAGGAGGAAATATCTATGAACAAAACGATTTGGGTTATTCTAGCGATAGTGACTGTGCTCGCGATCGGTAGTGTTTTTAGTTATAACAGTCTGGTGACCATGAACGAAAATGTTAACGGTAAGTGGAGCCAGGTTGAGAATCAACTGCAGCGGCGAGCGGATCTCATTCCTAATCTGGTCAATACAGTAAATGGTTACGCAGCACATGAGCAACAGACTATTCAGGCGGTAGCCGATGCCAGGACCAAATTGGCCGGCGCGCAGGGACCGGCGGCAAAGGCTGGGGCCAATGGCGAACTCAATTCGGCACTCAGCAGGCTGCTAGTCGTTGTTGAGAACTATCCTAATCTTAAGGCTGATCAAAACTTCCGGGCCTTGATGGATGAGCTGTCTGGTAGCGAAAACCGCCTGGCAGTAGCCCGTAAAGACTATAACGAAAGCGTCCAGAGCTATAACACCGCCATCCGGTCATTGCCCGCCAGTGTGCTGGCAGGACTGTTCGGATTTGGCTCCAAAGAGTATTTTAAGGCCGATGACGGAGCGAAGCAAGTACCACAAGTCAAATTTGATCCTGTACGCTCTAAATAGTGTTATTAATCAGCCGGTGGCAAAAAGATATTGTGTGAGAGGAGGGGTTTTATGACCCCCAATTCGGTAATGATTGTTGATGATGATGAAAAATTGGTAGCACTGCTAAAGACCTATTTTGAAAAAGCAGGTTTTCTGACTTATACGGTTGGTGACGGCGTAACTGCTTTGCAGATAGCGCGGCAGCGCAAGCCGGATATTATTGTCCTGGATTTGATGCTGCCAGGCTTAGATGGTTGGGAGGTATGCCGGAAAATTCGGCGCGATAATGATACTCCCATTATTATGCTGACAGCCAGGGATGAAGAAAGTGATCGGCTGATCGGCCTGGAAATCGGCGCTGACGACTATGTGACCAAACCCTTTAGTCCCAAAGAAGTCGTGGCCCGAGCCAAGGTGATTCTTAGGCGAACCCGTAAGGAAGTGGTGCAGCACGAGCCCATTCAGATCGGCGATTTGACCATAGATGTTGAGCGCTACCGTGTGGTGCGTGGTGACAAGACGGTGGAGTTAACACCGACTGAGTTTAAGATTCTGGGAATCTTGGCTACCAATGCGGACAAGGTCTTTAGCCGGCTACAGATTGTCGAGCAAACGCAGGGCTATAGCTTTGACGGCTATGAACGAACAATTGACGCACATATTAAAAACTTACGCCGCAAACTGGAAGAGAATCCCAAGGAACCGCAATATATTCAAACCGTCTATGGAATTGGCTACAAATTTGCCGGTGTCAGTGATGAGTAAGATGAACAGCATTACCACGCGTATTACCGGCTTGATGTTTTTAACGGTAGCGTTGACCGTTTTTTTACTGGTGTCTCTGACCAACCAGCAAATGACGCAGCTATTTCAAGAATATCTGGTCGTACAGCAAATGGAAACAAGTCCTGGGACCATACTGGTCCAGGACGGCACGGCTGTCGAAACCATTGCTATGGGACCGCTGGAACATACCTTTTTGTCCTCGGTTCATAAATCACTCATTTGGGTAGGTATCAGCATCATGACAGCCGGCCTGATAGCTAGCTATGCTCTAGCCCGCAGCATTACCGTGCCGCTGCGTAACCTCAGCCGGGCGGCCGAACAAATTGCCCAGGGGAATTTCGGGCAAAACGTGCCAGTGGAAACCAGAGACGAAGTCGGCTATTTGGCCAATATTTTCAACCGCATGTCCGAAACGCTCGCGGTCAACACAAAACTACGTCAGCAACTCTTAGCCAATATCGCCCACGAGCTTAAGACTCCGCTGGCGGTCATCCAGGGACACCTGGAAGGCATGGTGGACGGAGTGATTGAAACGAGCAAGGAACAACTTAGTTCGCTGCATGACGAGGCCATCCGCTTGAACAGGCTGATTAATGATCTCAGGGACTTGTCGTTGGCGGAAGTTCGTCAGTTGGCGCTGGAAAAACAACTGGCTGATATCAATCAAATCGTTACCCGGGCGGTTACCATGCTCAAGCCGCTGGCTGATGACAAGGGAATTTATATTGCCTGCACATTGGCGCCTTCCCTGCCGAAGACGGCAGTGGATGTCGACCGGATGAGCCAGGTGTTTTATAATATTTTGGTTAATGCCATCCGGTATTCACCGGATCAAGGCCGGATTGAGGTAGCCACGGTGCTAACAGAGGCGGAAAAGCGGCAATGGATGTTGGTGTCGGTTACGGATAGCGGACCTGGGGTTGCGCCGGAGGATATGCCCTATCTGTTTGATCATTTTTATCGCGGCGATAAATCCCGGGACCGCAAAAGCGGCGGTTCCGGACTGGGACTTGCCATTGTAAAACAATTGGTGGAAAATCACGGCGGTAAAGTAGCGGTGAACAGCACGCTGGGTGCCGGCAGTGTTTTTCAGGTTTTATTACCGCTGGAAGAAGGCCCCAAAAATTCAGCTAAAAATAACGGCGGTACAGGAAAAACATAGCCATCTTCATTTGATTGGGACGCAGCAACGCTGCGTCCTATTTTAATCGCAGGACTCAGTACGGAGGCAACAGATCTGTTATGACTACAAGGGACCAAAAAAAAGCATCACTTCTTCACGGCATGTTCATTAGTTCTTCATATCTAAAGTGTATGATAACAGTATCCAATTGGGAAAGACGAGGTGAGAATTATGTGGGGATTGCTTTTGGTACAACTGTTCGTGCTGGGCTTCATTGTCCGTCACATTGCAGATCGAGAGGCAGATCATTCTTGATCGCTTTATCATATAAGATGGGGCAGCAAGAAGCTGTTTTACTTAGTTGAAGGGGATTGAGAATTTTCTAACAATAAAAATTCATAAGTTCTTCAATATCTCTTCATAACTTATTCACATGAAGCCTGTATAGTTAGTAACAAGACAATTATTGGGCTATAGCCCAAAATAAGAAATTATCGTTGAATTTCTGGAACGCAGAGAAAAGGAGGCACTATGTACACACGAAAATGGGTTCAAGGGAAGACACTGGTTCTGACAACCATCATGACTTTGTTGGTAACCGTCCCGTCCCTGGCGGCAGAAAACCAGGAAATGCTGACGCTGCAGCAAGTGGTGGATACTGCTGTCAAGAATAATCCAGCCGTCGTTGAGAGCCAAAAACGCTGGGAAGAGAAGCAGGCCCGCATTCCGCTGGCTAAAGCCTGGGCTAATCCGCAGCTCGGGATTATGAAAGATGATATACCGACCGGAACTTTAAATCCTTTTGATGCAATGATGACCGAATACACGTTCAGTCAGGACATTATGAATCCGGCGAAACTGAAAGCAATGGGTAAAATGGCCGGTAGTGATGCCGAGATGGCCAAAGCCAATTACCAGGATAAGCAGATGGAGGTCTATACTACGGCCAAAACGGCCTATTATGACCTGCTCTATGCGGACAAAGCGCTGGAAATTGGCAAGGAAAACCAGCAACTCATGGGCCAACTGGTCCAGATTGCCCAGGTTAATTATTCCACCGGGATGGTACCCCTGCAAGATACCTTGCGGGCCCAGACCGAGTTTTCCAAAATGACCACAGATTTACTGAGTATGGCCTCGATGGCGGCAGTGGCAAAAGCCAAAGTCAATACTGTCCTTGGCCGTAAAGCTGACACACCGTTCACGGTGAAAGAGGAGTTCAGCGCTCCGCCTCCTAATTTTGATTTGGCCAAATTGCAAACAGAAGCAGAGGCCGGTAAACCGGCCGTTGTAGGTATGGAACGGCAAGTGGATATGGCGAAAAACGGCGTAGAGCTGGCTAAAAAACAGCAATTGCCGGACTATCAGTTCAGCATTGGCTATAAAGATAGAAAACAAACGATGATGAATCCCGATCCTGATACCTGGAAAATGGAATTTATGGTCATGCTGCCCATTTGGCAGGGTAAAAACAAAGCAGAAATTAAATCGGCTGCGGCTAACTTGGATGCAGCCCAGGCTTCACTGACCAATATGCAAAATATGACCGGCCTGGATTTACAGATGGCGTTGACCGAAGCCCAGTCGGCCTGGCGTCAGATCGACCTGTATAAAAACACGGTGATTCCACAGGCCGAGCAAACCTATCAAGCCGGAGTGGTAAGCTATACCAACGGCAAAGTGGATTTCATGGCTGTCCTGGATAGTCTTAATGCTCTCCGTAATGTCAGACTGGATTACTATAAAGCCCGCGTGGATTATGAAAAAGCGGCAGCCAATCTGGAAAAAGCGGTAGGCAAACCCTTATTCACCAGCGGAGCGCAGCCATAATGATGAAGCCGGAAAAGGAGAGGACAGCATGATTGAAAAACTACAGGCCAAAAAGAAAATTATCATTGGTGTGACCGCTGGTGTTTTGGTAATAGGCGGTGCCGGCTACTACTATACCACGCAGCACAATAAACCGGCGGCTGTAAGCCAGTCAGGCCGACAGATGTCTGGGCCGGTCATGGCCATGGGCGATACAGTTACCCTGGACGCCAAGGCCCGGCAATTGGCCGGGGTGCAGACTGCCCAAGCTATCGTTAAGTCGCTGGCCAAAGAAATCAAGACCACCGGCAAGATTGCCATGAATGAAAGCGGCCGGACCTATATCACTTCCCGGGTAGAGGGGCGGGTCGATGAACTGTATGTTACTGCCGAAGGAGAAACTATTTATCCCGGACAGGCCATCGCCGCTGTATACAGTCCAACCTATATTGCTGCTCAGGAAGAATATTTATTAACACTGGAAAATGTGGAGAAACTGAAAAACGCCGGCAAAGATGTAGTCCAGATCAACAACCGCCTAAGAGACGCGGCCCGGCGTAAACTGTCACTCTTAAATGTGCCTGACAGTGATATCGCCCATCTGGAGCATACCCGAAAGCCTAACGATCATATGACCATCTATGCCCAGTTCGGCGGTACTGTGCTGGAAAAACAACTGCTGCCGGGAACATTCATTATGCCTGGCGACAAACTGTATAGCCTGTCGGACTTATCTACTGTCTGGCTGTATGCCGATATTTACGAAAAAGACATTGCCGGTATTACTCCCGGCCAGCCGGTACTGGTAACCAGCGGCGCCTATCCGGGAGAAACCTTTAGCGGACAAGTAACCTTTATTAACCCGGTGCTCGATGATGCCACCCGGACGGTTAAAGTGCGGGTCGAAATGGCTAATCCTACAGGTAGACTGAAACCCAATATGTTTGTCAATGCCAATGTGCAAATCCCGCTGGGCGACAGCCTGGTTGTACCGGAGTCCAGTCTACTAGATTCGGGCAGCCGTAAAATCGTCTTTGTTGCCCAAGGTGAAGATACTTTTGTCAAACGGGATGTAGTCACCGGACAACACGCCGATGGCTATGTTCAAATCCTGTCCGGACTGCAGAGCGGTGACACCGTGGTAACCGCCGCTACCTTCCTCATTGATTCGCAGACCAAATTAGGCAGCTTCGGCAGCCATGCCGGGCATGGTGGCTCAGGAGCCGCTACGGGAACTGCTGCACCAGTACCTGCTGCCAGCGGCGCGGCTGCGCCGATCCAGTCACCGACCGCACCTGCTGCACCTGCTATACCAGGGGCACCGGCTGCCGGGGGCGAACATAGCGGACATTAAGGAGGATCACCATGCTCAATAAATTAATCGAGTTTTCCCTGAAAAATCGCGTGATTATCCTGGTGTTGTCCGCGCTGGTTATTGTCTGGGGAGTTTTTACCGTACGGGACACCCCCATTGACGCTTTTCCTGATCTGAGTGAAAACCAGGTGCTCGTCTCAGCCGACTGGATGGGCCGGGGGCCGCAGGAAATTCAGGACCAGGTAACCTATCCGCTGGAAACGGCGCTGCGTGGACTGCCCAAGGTGAAAGAAGTGCGTTCGGCTTCCTCTTTTGGGATGTCACTCGTCACGGTTATTTTTGAAGACGGGGTAGATCCCTACTTTGCTCGCCAAGTGGTAAATGAAAAAGTGCAACAGGCCATTCCGCAATTGCCACGGGGCGTACAGCCGGCCTTGGGTCCGGCCAGCACACCGATGGGCCAGGTCTTTATGTACACCGTGGAAAGTGATCGTCATAACCTGGCTGAATTACGTACCGTTGAGGATTTTACCATCAAGCAGCAACTAAGTGCTGTGCCCGGGGTAGGAGAAGTCGCCAGCATTGGCGGCTATGTGATGCAGTATCAGATCAATCTTGATCCGCAGCTCCTGCAAAGCTACCGAATCACTTTCAACCAGGTATTTGGGGCGCTTGGCGCCAATAACGCCAACATCGGCGCCAAAGTCGTCGAACAAAACGGTCAGGAATTTATCATCCGCGGACTTGGTTTAATCCAGTCCATTGACGATATTAAAAACATTGTGATCTCGCAAAATAACAATGTACCCATTTATATCAAAGATGTGGCCAACGTCACCGCCGGGCCGGATTTTCGCCGGGGCGTGCTGACAAAATCCGGCTATGAAGCGGCCGGAGGGATCGTCATTCAGCGCATGGGCGAAAACACGCTGAACGTGATCGACCAAGTAAAAGCTAAGATCGCCGAAATCCAGCCGTCCTTACCGGAAGGCATGCGGATCGTACCTTTCTACGACCAAACCGATCTGGTGAAAAAAGCGGTCAATACGCTGACTAGGGCATTGCTTGAAGAATTCATTTTAGTATCCATCATTGTCGTTGCCTTTTTAGGCAATGTCCGGTCCAGCCTGATTGTCACCAGTGCCATCCCCATAGGTATCCTGATTGCGCTGATTGCCATGAAACAGATTCATTTGTCGGCCAATTTGATGTCACTTGGCGGTATTGCCATTGGCATCGGCGTCATGACTGACGCAGCCATTGTTATGGTGGAAAATATTTTCCGCCATTTGGCCGAAGACCGCGGCCGGCGGAATATTATCGACGTGACACTGGAAGCGGCCCAAGAAGTAGCCGCGCCCATCTTCTTTTCCATTACCATTATCATCGTTACCTTCCTGCCGGTATTTACCATGACCGGTACCGAAGGCAAGATGTATACCCCCATGGCCTGGGCGAAATCTTTTGCCATGAGCGGCTCGTTACTGCTGGCATTCACGCTGGTACCAGTGCTGTGTACCTTTTTACTCAGAGGCAAGATCGAGGAAAAGGACACCTGGATTGTCGCTAAACTGCATCAATGGTATGTGCCCACGTTAAAATCAGTATTAAAGCATAGTAAAACTACGATTGTTATTGCAGTAGTCGTAATGATTGCCGGATTTTCGCTATTGCCGCTTATCGGCACCACCTTTATGCCGGCTTTGGATGAAGGAACTTTTCTGGTGATGCCAACCATGCTGCCCAGTGTGTCGCTTTCGGAAGCGCTAGAAGCAGCCAAAACCATGGATAAAATCATCATGGAAATTCCCGAAATCGATATGTCGGTGGGCAAAGTGGGCCGGGCCGAGTCGGCCATGGACCCGGCGCCAATCAGCATGATTGAAACCATCGTCACCTTAAAACCAAAAGATCAGTGGCGGCCAGGAATGACCAAAGAGGCGATTGAACAGGAAATGATGGTTAAACTGGCCAGCCTCCCCGGACTCAATTTAGCCTTTACTCAGCCTATCGCCGGCCGGTTATCCATGCTGACCACCGGGGTTCGTACCGAATTGGGCATTAAGCTCTATGGAGAAGACCTTAAGGTATTGCAGCAAAAAGCCTTTGATATTGAAAAAGCGCTGGCAACGGTGCCAGGGGTCAGCGATCTGCTGGCAGAACGGGTCTTTGGCGCTTCCTATCTGGAAATTCAGGTCAACCGGGAAAAAGCAGCCCGGTACGGCCTGAGCATTGCCGATGTGGAAGACGCCGTAGAATTAGCGGTAGGTGGCAAAAATGCTACCACTACCATCGAAGGCCGCAAACGCTTTAACGTCTTGGTGCGTTACAACCGGGAAAACCGGGAAACCATTGATGCTATGCAAAACATCCTTATTCCCGTAACCGGTGGCGGTGCCGCGGCGAAAAGCAGCGGTGCCACGATGGGCGGCATGGGCGGCGGTCCAGCTGCCGCAGCAGCCGGTCCGGCTACCGGCGCCTATGTACAGCTGGGCGAAGTGGCTCAGTTCCAGGTGGTGGACGGTCCGTCAATGATCAGCAGTGAAAACGGTGTCTACCGGATGATCGTGCAGATGAACACTCGGGGCCGGGACGTCGTCAGCTTTGTAAATGAAGCCAATCAAGTCATCAAAGAAAAAGTTGACTTGCCGGCCGGTTACTCTCTGAAATGGACCGGTCAGTATGAAAATCAGCAGCGGGCGAAAGACCGGTTGTCGCTGGTGGTGCCAGCAGTCATCGTGCTGACCTTCTTCTTGCTCTATATGACCTTCAACTCGGCCAGCGATGCCTTGCTTATCCTGATGAACATCCCCTTCTCCCTGGTGGGGGGCATTGTCGCCATGTACCTTACCGGCACCTATATGACGGTAGCGGCGGCTGTCGGATTCATCGCCCTCTTTGGGATTGCGGTGCAAAACGGGGTTATCATGGTAACCTATATCAAACACTTGAGGGATCACCGGTCATTGGAGGAAGCCATTATTGAGGGTGCCTTCACCCGGTTGCGGCCGGTTATGATTACCGCTTTGGTTGCCAGTTTGGGCTTGTTCCCGCTCATCTTTGCCTCCGGCACCGGCGCCGAGGTGCAGCGTCCGATGGCTACCGTCGTTGTGGGCGGTCTGGTTACTTCTACGATCTTGACCCTGATCGTGTTGCCCTGCATCTACCTGGTCTGGAACAAGTGGCGCGAGCGCAAGAACCCACCGGTATCCGGTAACTCGCATACTGCCGACTAAGCGCAGTTAACTAAAAATAACGAAGCTGTGGTGGGGATTCATATTCCCCACCTGAAGCTAACTCTCTATTTATAAAATCAATTGGAGGATTATCAATTATGAAAAAAACGAAAGTACTCTTAGGCGTTTTAGCTATTGCCCTAGTGATGGCTCTGGTGGCGGGTTGCGGCTCCAGTGAGAAACCGGCAGCCCAAGCCCCGGCCAGTCAAGAGCAGGCAGCCGGTCATCAAGGGCATAGTACGGCTATGCCGAAGGAAGATCCTATGCCCATGATGAAAGACCTGGATAAAACCCTGCAGGACGTGGTCAAGCAAGTGAAGGCTGGCCAGACGATGGACGCGCAAAAGAGTGCCGCTCAACTGGTTAGCACCACCGATAAGGTCATGCCTCATATGATGGATGCTGGTTTAAAAGATAATTTGCGCAAAGCGGCAGTTGAGATTAAAGACAGCGTAAACTCCGGTAAAACAGACCCAAGTGCCTTAGAGAGCAAAGCCAAAGCTATGCAGGACCTTATGAAGCAAACCACCACTCACCTGCAGAGCATGAGTCATTAATTGGCTCAAAAAAGGAGGAGCGGCCGATGAGCAGATGGGCACTGATCGCTGTATTGACCGGCATGCTAGTAAGCGGAGTGGCAAAGGCTGAGGACGCTCCGGCTTCCGGCTATAATCAGTTTGTTCAGTCCCTTGATTCCATTCTGACCGGGGCCGTTATGCCGGTAGCCGATGAAGAGCATATGGCTGTTCGCAGTGCTTCTTTGCCCAACGGACAGGCGGCACAAATTGTAGCTGCCGCCCGGAATCTGCTTGGTCAGCCGGTGGTATGGGGCGGGGCTTCGTCTGCCCAGGGCTTTGATTGTTCCGGCTTGGTGCAGTATGTATACCGCCAGGCCGGCATCAATCTGCCTCGCACCGCCGACCTGCAGTTCCTGGTGGGGCGTACGGTATTGCCGGCGGCGCTGCAGCCGGGTGACTTGGTGTATTTCACTACCTATGAGCCGGGCCCGTCCCATGTGGGCATTTATATCGGCGCCGATAAATTTATCCATACTTCCTTTTCCAAAGGCATAGTGGCTATAGGAGACATGCGGGATAATTATTTTGTCCAGCGTTATTACGGAGCCAAACGGATATGGTAACAGTTACAGGGATAAGGCGCCAATCGCCTTTTCCTGTTGTTGCTATAGCGTTGCGAGAGGCAAACGATAACTCTATGATACATACAAGTTTCCAGAGCAGCAATCTCCCTCCACTTGCCTTTCGAAAAGGAGGTGTAGAGCAGCATCAATACGGTTAAGCCAATAGACTTGTGATTGGTAAAAATGGAGCCGCCTTTGGGCGGAGAACGAAATTCCTGGGAAAGGTCTTCTTATCCATGCATAAGGATCTTATCACTCTAATTTCAATAATCGTCAGGAGGAAAAACTATGAAGAAAATCGTGATTGTCACCACTATGATGTTTGTACTGACTGCTTTTGCATCTACAGCCTTGGCTAAGAACAGTAGTAGCGGCGAGTATATCCACAACAAAATGCAGCAGGATGCTAAAAAACGATTTGAGGCTAGACAGCAGCAGGAGAATAAGGATAAGCAGGAAGGTAAAACTAAAACAGAAGAAAAGTCTCCTTGCGTTGAACCCTCAACAGATAAAAGTAAAACAGAAGAAAAGTCTTCTTGCATTGAAACCCCAACAGATAAAAGTAAAGTAGAAGAAAAGTCTTCCTGCGCTGAAACCAAAACAGATCAACAACAAAAGCCGGAGTAATGCAAAGAGTAGAATTTAAAGAGGTCCGCGTAGAAGAAGAGGCAGGCGATAGCGCCTGCCTCTTCTCTTGGGAGAATGGCGGTTATAATTTGGATTTCTCTGTAGACAATCTCTTTGATAAGGACTTGAACAAAAGGGCTATCCTATGCAGGGCAGAGTGTCCTACCATTATATCTACATAACACAATTGCGGGTGGAAATAATAAATTGATGAACTACTACGGATTTTTTTCGCACGGGAGGTACATTCATGGTAGAACACAAATCCAAACGCAATTTTGGCTTATTCATCGGCGGCTTTGCAGTTGGAGCACTGGTGGTACTGGCATTCTTATATTCTTTTGCTCCCCAGTTTCTGCCGCTGCCGCAGCAAAAACCGCAGGCTCCCGCTAAATCGCCTTACGAATATTATATTATATTGGACGAAGCCACTGGTGCCACAATGATGTATGTGTCAGTCGTAACCGTAAACCCAGGTGATGAGATGATTACCGAAGAAAACAAGCGCTATGTGATAACGCGGGTAGAAGAAAACCGGGCTTACGCCCGTTATGTGGAAGATGTCAATATTCGAACGAAAAAAGAGGCCGTTCCTTAGCGGCTATGGTAAACATCATTTATGAACGGCCTGACAGTGTGCCGCAATGGCTGAATAAGTGCCGGTGCGTGTACTGTCTGCAGTGAGACCAAACAAAAAACTACCCGGCGGCAGATCAAGGGCCGGGTAGTTTTTTAAAAGTCTGGAGACAATGCTTGACTTTGATAGTTGATTTGGCCAGCACCGGAGGCGGAAAACTTCCTAGATCTAACTTAGAACCTCAAAAATGCTTTTCAGCTCATAGGGTTAGCATCCTATCTGTAATACCGGAGCGCCGTTCTAGCTAGCGCGTTTCAGGTCGGCGGTAGCGCTTCATGGTAGATTTCTTTTCGGTTACAACAGTAACAGACGGATTTCGTAACGGTAGTAGAGATTACCGTTTTAAGAAATAGTGGCGAATGATGGCCAAGTTCTGAAAGACTCTAAGGCCAAATGTCAGAAGGGCTACATAGTACAAATCAATGCCAATCCCTTCCCCGATATAGACAAGGCCTGCGGGCAAGAGCGCATTGGTGAAGAAGCCGGTCAAATTTTCCTTCTGACCCTGCCCGTAAGCCGCCAAACACCGAGTCCAGCGAAGAGAGCAAGGCTACAGACAAATATTTGGCATACTCGATTGGCATACTAACAGGCAAAAAAGTGCCAATGAGAAGACCAACCATGAGTCCGAGAATAGGAAAAACCATCGTTATTTTCCTCCGTCTTGAACCGGCTTAGCATACTGGAAACGGAATGTGCCCTTAAAGGCCGGAAGTTCTACTGTGGCAGACTGCTTTACCACAACCTGGATTCCCCAGAATTGCAGTGTTTCCATTACGCCGCCGCGTATTTTCAGTGCATTTTCCAGCGTCACCGGATCGCCGATGGCCTTGATTTCAAAGGGGGTGGCTAAGTTCATGTTGTTGACAGATAGAAACGACCCGGCGGTGCGGATTTCGGTCGAGGCGATGAGGCGTTGGTTATTGATGGCGATGGCTTCGGCACCGCCGGCCCGCAGTTCGTTAAGAATTTTTAAGATGTCTTCGTCTTTTATCAGGTATAAATTGGGGTTTTTACTGCCGGCAGGTGCGGCCGGTTTGGTATCATCCACCGTGACAATAACGCCCGCACCTTGCAGCGGCACCACGCCGGCTCCCATTTTAGTGTTTTCCAGGTCTTTTGTGACTGCATCGTTAGTGGAAATCTGGCGCAGGTCGCGAACCTGGTTTTCGAGAATGCTGCGTTCTTTTTCCACTTGCATCAAGCGCTGCGTTAGGTCTTCAGCTCGCTGATATTGCACGGAAGACCGGATGTCCTGAGTCGTACGAAACTGCACGGCCAGCATAATTCCTAAAATAACGCAAACCAAGGTGATCGAGAACTGTCCTTGCCTTTGCAATAGATCACACTCCTGTTACTGGTTTGATTGGCAGCAAGCGGTAAACTTGACAATTATGTTTGCCGTTACTTGTTATTATACCTATGAAGATATAGTCATACAAGATGTATTGCGCTTTTGACCGGGGAGCGGTGCCCAAGGCGCTTTGGGGTAGCTTTATGTTTTAACGTTTTAACTATTCCCCACAAATACGCGCTGCCTTTTTTGTCACTACTTATCACATTGCGCAATATAACGTCATTCATTTTCTTGACTCTAGGAAAAGAAAGATATATATTAAATATGAACATATAGTCATATTTAATATATATTCATATTTAGGTGGTGTGTGGCATGAAAGAATGCGAGTGTGATCAGTGCGAGGAGTTATGTGAGCACCCCCAGGCGATTTGTTTGGCTAAAGCTGAGCTGATAGCAGACGAGGATGCGCAGCGGGTGTCAGAAACTTTTAAGATTTTAGGAGATACTACAAGGGTAAAAATTTTGCAAATTCTCTCTAAACGGGAGCTATGTGTGTGCGATATTGCAGCTGTCATACAGATGGGGCAGTCGGCGGTGTCGCATCAATTACGCATGCTGCGCACTGCGCGGCTGGTCAAATACCGAAAGGAGGGAACCTTAGCCTGGTACTCTTTGAATGATGAGCATATTGCCACACTCTTGGCCCAGGGGCTGGAGCATATTCATCATGATTAGTACCAACTTAGTACAATAGATGGAGGGTGAACGTATGGCTTCGGCAAACGAAATGATGAAAAATAAGCCCACGACTGACTATCAGGTAGAGGGCATCACGTGCATGGATTGTGCACAGAAATTTGAGAAGGCTGTCAATGGGCTGCCGGGAGTGACTAAGGCATCACTCAA
>Ga0366782_1025_pt1 | contig 29128 bp, 26 predicted proteins | sample TotcelHN113001L9_FD_207088 | JGI IMG/M metagenome (GOLD analysis project Ga0366782, IMG submission 207088) | Enriched cells from coal bed in the Powder River Basin, Montana, United States - Total cells N11 rep2 HSBNCT.N11.300.1.L9 ...
ATCCAAAGAGAAGGGCTATAATTTTGTTGTTGCCGCTAAAGTACATGTGGAGCCTATTGGCTTTTACTCACAAAAGCTGAAGTCGAAGGATGAGCTACAAGATGGCGCCAAAATCGCTATTCCTAACAACCCATCCAATGAATACCGGTCATTAGTTCTGCTGCAGGCAAACGGATTGATTAAATTAAAGAGCGGCATAGCTAATTTCTCTGCCACTCCCCGAGATATTATTGAAAATCCTAAGAATCTAAAATTTGTTGAAGTCGATTCGGCACAGCTCGTTAGAGCATTACCTGATGTCGATGGTGCTATCATCAATACTAATTTTATCTTAGAAGCTAAAATTGACCCGAAAAGCGCACTATTCAGAGAAGATGCAAATTCTCCCTATGCGAATGATCTGATTGTCAGAAAGGGAGAAGAAAGCCGTCCGGAAATAAAGAAAGTGGCAGAACAACTAACCTCTCCGGAAGTTAAAAAGTTCATTCAGGATAAATACGGAGTAGCAGTTATTCCGGCTTTTTAATAAAGCTGATCATATAGTATGGCTAATTAGCAGCGGACTAAAGGCCAGAGATGTTTTTCAGCAGAAATTTGCTCTGGTCTTTTTGTTTTATAAAAAATAAGGAGGAACAAAATGACTAAAAAAATTAAACAAATTGCGATCTACGGCAAAGGTGGAATTGGTAAATCAACTACCACTTCGAATATAAGCGCAGCTTTATCCAAGCAAGGCTATAAAGTAATGCAGTTTGGCTGTGATCCTAAAGCGGACTCTACCAACACCTTGCGCGGCGGCACCTACATTCCGACCGTCCTTGATACCATGCGGGAAAAAACGCAGGTAAAACCGGAGGACGTAATCTTTAAAGGCTTTAACGGAATTTACTGCGTAGAAGCCGGCGGTCCGGCACCGGGAGTAGGCTGCGCCGGCAGGGGTATCATTACGGCAGTGCAACTGTTAAAACAATTAAAAGTATATGAAGAATTAGATCTGGATGTTATCATCTACGATGTATTGGGAGATGTGGTTTGTGGTGGTTTTGCCGTTCCGATTCGTGAAGGCATAGCTGAACATGTCTTTACGGTATCATCAGCCGACTTTATGGCAATTTATGCAGCTAATAACCTGTTTAAAGGGATACAGAAATATTCCAACTCCGGTGGAGCGCTGCTGGGCGGTTTGATAGCAAATTCCATTAACGCACCTTATTCCAAAGAGATCGTCGATGACTTTGTAGCCAGAACGAAAACGCGGGTCGTTGAATATGTACCTCGCTCAGTAACGGTTACACAAGCCGAACTGCAGGGGAAAACATCGATAGAAGCCTCGCCCAATTCGGACCAGGCCAAAATCTATAATAAGCTGGCAACAAAGGTGATTGAGACAACTGAATCCAAAGTGCCCTCTCCTTTGAGTACGTCAGAACTGCGGGATTGGGCTGCTCAATGGGCCGATCATTTGCTGGCATTGGAGACCGGTGAGGTACGCAGCAAAGCCTCAGGGATATAAGCAGGCTGGTCAGAATGAAGATCTGAAGGCTGCAGAAATTTATTTCTGCAGCCTTTTGCTATTTTGTGAAAGGTATATTCCTTCATAAGAAAGAGGTGAGAGTATGACTTGCATTGGCCCTGGAAATGTGCCACCAGAAATAGTGGAAAAAACAAAAAAGCATCCCTGCTACTCGGCTGAAGCACATCATAAATACGCTCGTATCCATTTGCCGGTAGCACCGCGCTGCAATATTCAGTGCAACTATTGTAACCGTAAGTTTGATTGTGTGAACGAGAGCCGGCCTGGTGTAACCAGTGAAATTTTGACTCCCGAACTTGCGGGGATAAAATTTGAGTGGGTAAAAGAACAGATTGGCGAGCTTAGTGTGGTCGGGATTGCCGGACCGGGAGATGCACTTGCCGACTGGCAATATACGAAAGAAACTATTCAAAAAATAAAAGCTGCTAATCCGGACATGACCTTCTGTTTATCCACTAATGGCTTGCTGCTGCCTGATTATGCAGCCGAAATAGTTGCTCTGGGAATTCATCATGTTACGGTTACCGTGAATACCTTAGATCCGGCCATTGGTGCTAAGATCTATCAATATGTAAGCTATAAAGGCAAGTATTATTATGCAAAAGAAGCGGCTGAACTGCTGCTGCAAAAACAATTGGCCGGTATTGCCTATTTGGCCGGGCAGGGAGTATTAGTCAAGATTAATATTGTCATGATAAAAGGAATTAATGATACTCATATTCCGGAAGTCGTAAAGAAAGTAAAAGAATTAGGAGCCTTTATTACGAATATCATGCCGCTCATTTCAGCGCCTGGCAGCGCCTTTGAACACTTTCCCCAAACCAGTATGAAAGAAATCAATGAACTACGGAATCGCTGTCAGATTGATATTCAGCAAATGCGACATTGCAAGCAATGTCGTGCCGATGCAATTGGGCTACTTGGTGAAGACCGCTCCAATGAATTTAGAATGTGCAACCGCCAGACAGAAGCTGCTCCTCTTCCTGCTGCCGGCCCTAAAAAGGGTTATAAGATTGCTGTAACTTCTAAATATGGTAAATTAGTTGACCAGCATTTCGGTCATGCTACTGAATTTATTATTTACCAGGGAAATGGTCAGGAATTTACCTTAGTGGAACGGCGCAGCGTGGCGAAGTTTTGTGCGGGTGTGGAAGAGTGTGGTGACGAAGGAGAGAAACGGGATAATACAATCAATGCTATCCACGATTGTCAGGCTGTTTTGACCATGCGCATCGGCCAGCATGCCAAAACAAAACTGGCCGAACAAGGTGTCCATAGTATTGAGTATTGTGACACGGTGGAAAATGGATTGCGTCATGCTGCCACTGTTTTAGTGGAAGAAAAAGCGGCAGTGCTGAAAGGAGTAAAAGTAGGATGAGGGAATATGTAGCGGACTTTCAGAACAGGCTAATCGATATTTCGGGACTGGTGCTCTTTTTCCTGTCCTGGGAAGTACTGCCACGAACAGGCATAATTGACGGGCAATTTATACCGCCTCTGTCGAAAGTACTTGTGGAACTGGGGAAACTGGCTGCCGATGGTTCGTTATTTTTGCATATTGCAGCAAGCTTACAGCGGACAATTATCGGGTTGGTATTAGCGGTAGGCCTTGCGGTACCGCTGGGCTTTTTACTAGGCGGCGTTTTCCCGTCTTTGTCGCGCCAGTTAAGACCGTTATTTCGTGTCTTTGGCCAAATTAACGCTTTTGCCTTGCTCCCTATTTTTATTCTTTTTTTTGGAATTGGCGAAATTGCAAAAGTGGCGATTATTTTCTGGTCTACCGTTTGGCCGGTACTATTTACTACCATCGTGGGTATCCGCAATATTGACCCTTTGTATGTGAAAAGCGCGCGATCTTTTGGAGCCGGTAAATTTACTATTTTTAGCAAGGTCATACTGCCGGGAGCAGCGCCTGTTATTTTTACCGGTATCCGCACAGGCGCTACTCATGCATTCCTCATGCTCATTGCCGCCGAGATGATTGGTGCTAAAGCCGGTTTGGGCTGGCTGGTGCATAACTCTGAAATGAATGCTATCATGCCCAGGCTGTTTGCAGCAATGATTACCATTGCCATGCTGGGAATGACCATGAACTATCTGTTAGTTATGCTGGAAGAAACTTTTGTTACCTGGAAGCAGGGAATGGAGAACGGCGGTTAGTTAATAAAAAGGGGGGAGTGATCTATGGAATCTTTGCTAAAAAAAACAGCATTAGCCAATATAGGCGGTAATTTTACTATGCAGGCCGTGCAAGGAGTAAGAAAAATTACTGACGTGCTGGCTGGCAATCTATCTATTATACTATTTTTGTTTTTATGGGAGATCGCAAGCAGACTGGATTGGGTTCCACGGACTTTTATTTCGCCGCCGAGCGAGGTACTAAGTACACTTTGGGATTTGCTGCTGACAGGGGTCTTATTCAAACACATCCGGGTGAGTTTTGTCAGGTCTTTTTCCGGTTTTTTGCTGGCTGCGGTAATAGCTGTGCCACTTGGCTTTTTATTGGGCGGCTGGTTCCGGTTATTTGAGCGTATTTTAACACCTGTTTTGCGGTTGTTTACCGAGATCAATCCATTCTCACTTTTTCCGGTATTTATTCTTATATTTGGCATTGGTGAGGTAGCGAAGATCGCCATGCTGTTTTGGGTATGCCTGTGGCCCATTTTACTCAATACCATAACGGGTATAAAGAATGTAGACAGTTTGCTAGTCAAATCTGCCAGATCAATGGGCGTAACCGGTCAGACCCTGTTCTTCAAAGTCATTTTACCGGCAGCTTCACCTAATATTTTCCACGGACTCAGAACCAGCTGCGGCGTTGCCTTTTTCATGCTGATTGCCGCTGAAATGATTGGCGCCAGCAGCGGTTTGGGCTGGTTAGTATTTAATGCACAAAATAATTATCAGATTTCAAAGTTGTTTGCCACTACTGTTACCATATCAGCCTTAGGCCTTTCGTTGAATTATTTATTCGGTGAAGTAGAGGAACGATATCTTAGCTGGAAAGAAAAAACGCCGGAATATTAAAAAGGTCATTCATTATATTAAAAATAAGGAGAGGAATTTTGTGGCTGATAAAAAAGCGTTAAAAAAATGGCTGCTAGGGGCAGTTGCATTGGTAGTTTTAGGCGCTATTGCTTATGGCGCCAATGTTGGCAACAAATCGGCAGGCGGAGGAAATACGGCTCAAGTGGAAGGGAGTGGCTTATTTCCTCTAAAAACCTGGACGAGAAAGGATTGTGGTTCAACGCCCTTTGCGGTTGGGGTGACTCAAGGCTTTTTTAAAGAAGAAGGGCTGGAGATTATTTTTACGGGAGATACGCAGGCCTCCCAACAGCTTCCATCGGTGCTTAATGGCAATAATGATATAGGCGGCGGCTTCCATCCCAACGCGCTGACAGTGGCGATTGCCGCCGGGGCGAAGGTTAAAGGCGTGGTTACAGGCGGAATTGATCCCTTGCCGGAGCAGGACCCTAAATTGCGCCATATGAATTGGTATATCAATCCTCAAGAGCACCCTGATATTAAAAACTTTGCTGATTTAAATAAATTAGGCGGACAGGTAAAAATTTCCGTTATTACCAATAATACGTGCGGCGATTTTCTGGCAAACAATATTGCCGATGATCAGGGCTTAGCCAGAGATAAAATTGACTGGGTTACTATGCCGGACATTCAGGCTGTTCAGGCGCTGAAAAAGGGACTGGTAACGGTGTCGGGCGTTCATCCGCCTTTTTATAAATCTATGGAAGACGCCGGTATGGTAAAAATTGCTGATAGTCTGGATGCTAAAAAAGGCATTGCCGGCGGCATCACATATTATGTCTTTACTACTGATTTTATTGATAAACATCCGGATATCGTCAAGAAATTCGCCCGGGCTATCACGAAAGCGCAAGCCTGGTCGAATGAGCATCCGGAAGAGTCGCGGAAAATCACTGAGGCTTGGATTCAAGTACCCGTTAATGCTACCCATTACTATGCAGCCGGTACCGAAATTGATGAAGCCCTTGTTGTTCCCTGGATACAAGATCTGGAGAAGGCCGGTATAATTCCACAAGGGAAAATTAAACCTTCCGATCTGGTCGTCTCTACTACCGTCAATGCCGGTAAGCTGCAATAAGGCCGTAAAAATTGCATAGCTGATTAGCTAACAAGCTAAAGGCCAGAGAAAATCCGTTAGGACAATTTCTCTGGCTTTTTTGCTTTCTGAAAGAGAAGGAGGATAAACTTATGGCTGTTAACTTGCAAAACCCCGAAGCGCCCATCCGGGAAATCCGGCTGGGTTCCATTACCGGCTATGCCGGAACCGTCCGGGATTTGGCAGCGCAAGCAACTGGCTGTTCTTTAAAAAACAGGGAACGCTGCTTTAGTCAGGCCAGTGCCTGCAGTTCCGGCTGTGCCCAAGGCTATCTTTCCCGTATCAACGATGCTGCCATTGTTAACCATGCTCCTGTTGGTTGTGCCGCAGATACTATTTATAGTAACACTGCTAATAAATGGGGTGAACGGGTCAGGGACTGGCAGCACCGCAATATTCATGTACTTAACACCAATATGGTGGAAGAGGATACCGTTTTTGGGGCCGTCGGCAAATTGCGGGATGCGGTGCGGGAAGCCTACCGGCGCTTTCAGCCTAAGGCCATTTTCGTTACGACTTCCTGCGTATCCGGCATTATTGGTGAAGATATTAAAAGTGTTCTTGATGAACTGCAGGAGGAAATACCCGTTCCACTGGCGCCGGTATTTTGTGAAGGGTTCAAGTCAAAAATCTGGGCCTCCGGCTTTGACGCCGCTTTCCATGCCATATTAACTAAGATTGTAAAACCGCCTGAACAAAGGACGAATAAGGTAAATATGATCAATTTTAGCGGCAGCGCCAGAAAGCAGATTGTTGACACGTTAGCGAAATTCGGTCTAGAACCGGTATTTCTAGCACCTTTTAGTACGATAGAGCAATTGTCAAGAATGTCTGAATCTGCGGCTACCATTAGTATTTGCGGGACTTTAGGCAGCTATATTGGCAATGGTCTGGAAGAGGCGTATCAAGTTCCCTATGTCAAAACACTGCAGCCTCATGGTATTGCCGGTATGGATAGCTGGCTGCGCGGTCTGGGAGCGGCAACCGGGAAGGAAGCCGCAGTAGAGGAATATATTCGCGAAGAAAAGGAGCGTATACAGCCAGAACTCACCCAAATAAGAGAAAAACTCGCCGGACATACTGCTGTAGTCGGCATGGGGCCCAGTTTTGGCCATAATTATATCCGGACGCTGCAAGAACTGGGCATTGAGGTAATCTGGGGGGCAACCTGGCATCTTGATCCCCGCTATGATCATGGCCAAACACCAACCTCTTTGCAGCAGTTAGCTGAAACTACTGCCGGCTTGCCTATCAGCGTTGGCGACCAGCAGAATTTCGAATTAATCAATTTGTTAAATAGGCTAAGGCCTGACTTATATGTGGCGCGCCATGGCGGATCGACTGTCTGGGCAACCAAACTAGGCATACCGTCGGTAATGGTTGCCGACGAATACAGTGCTTTTGGCTATCAAGGCTTAATTGACTTTGGGCACCGGCTAAGTGATGCTTTAACTAACCGCAGCCTTGCCAAAAATTTATCACAGCGGATAAAAATGCCCTATACCGACTGGTGGCTGCAGCAGGACAGTTTTCACTTTTTGGAAGAAGAGGTGGTAGTATGACGCAATTTATCGAACAGGTTAGGCATGTATGTTCTCTAGGTGCATTGCAATCGGTACTGGCAATTGACCGGGCGGTACCTATCCTGCACGCCGGGCCGGGGTGCGGACAAAAATTATGGGGAGCACTGGGTTTTCAAAACGGGTGCCAAGGCTCCGGTTATGTAGGTGGTCATTCGGTGCCATGCACCAATATTGGTGAAAAGGAAGTTATTTTTGGCGGTGATGACCGGCTGAAAAGTATTGTCGATAATTCCCTTAAGGTAATTGATGCAGACCTGTTTGTTATTTTAACGGGCTGTACTTCCGATATTGTCGGTGATGACGTAGGCGAGGTGGCACGCCGGTTCCAGGAGAAAGGCAAACCGGTAGTTTATGCTGAAACTGGCGGTTTTAAGGGAACCAATTTTTTTGGTCATGAATTGATTGTTGACGCAATCATTGATCAGTATTTACAACCGGCGCCGGCCGTTCAGCCTGGTCTGGTTAACATCTGGTCGGTGGTACCCTTTCATGATCCTTTTTGGGTAGGCAATCTTCAGGCAATTGAAGGACTGCTAGCTGAGCTTGGTCTTGTGCCCAATGTTATTTTTGGACCCGGTAATGGGCTGGCAGCACTCCATAAAGTGCCCCAAGCGCAATTTAATTTACTCGTGTCGCCCTGGGTCGGTTTAAAAAATGTCCAGCATTTACAGGAAAAGTTCGGTACGCCCTACCTGCATTATCCTGTTTTGCCAATCGGACCGACCGAAACGGGAAAGTTTCTCAGAACGGTAGGGCAATACGCCGGGGTGGAAGAAAAACGGGTGGAAAAAGTAATTGCTAAGCACGAAGCAGAGTATTATTATTATATTGAACGTTCAGCTGATGTATTATTGGAGACACGGCTGCTGCCCCGGCGGTTTGTGACCATAGCAGATAGTTTCTATGCGCTGGGAGTCGCTAAATTTCTGATTAATGACTTGGGGTTACTGCCGGAAACGCAATACATAACAGATGGTGTTGCCGAAGAATATCAGGCCGGTATAGCTGCAGAATTCGCCAACTTTACTGACCGTATTACCGCCAAAGTAGTATTTACCAGCGATGGCGGCGCAGCCCATGAAGATATTCGCACAATAAAGTTTCGCAGCAGACCGTTGATATTAGGCAGCGCTTGGGACCGGGTCTTGTCCGAGGAACTGAAAGGCTATCAGTTGTCACTGTCTATGCCGGTAAGTGACCGCTTGGTGCTGGACCGTTCTTATGTAGGTTACAATGGAGCGCTTCGGCTGGTTGAAGATATCTACTCTGTTGTATTAGCGGATTTCCAGTAAAACGAAAAAGGTACTGCTTATCAGTTGCTGATAAGCAGTACCTTTTTTGTAAATATTCAAAGTGCCAGGGGACAGGAGAAGCAAGGGATGACGAAGAAATGCACGTGATGTCCTTTTGTCTTGATACAAAAGGACGAAAAAATCAAGACCTGTACGGAAATGGCCTTGGAAGCAGGCCTCCCTGCGGGACGGCAATTTCCGTAAGGGTCGCAGGGACGAAGGAACGGAAGGAATGCGGAATATCTTGTGTCACTGGAACCGTCCCCGTGCCACGCATCGTTCCCCGTTCTTATCGGCCATTTCTGGAAAAAAGACGGTCCGGAGGATGGGAAATACCACCAGCTTACGTTAAAAAATCCATTTGTTTGAGCGCAGCGAGTTTCATGGATTTTAGTAAGGTGGTGGTATTCCCAAGTCTTTTTGGAAGACCAGGCCTAGAATTTTTGGTACTTTTGTTTCGATGACAAAAGTACAAGCCGTGCTCTTATTTGAGTATGGTAATCGTACCCTGGCGGCGCGGGGCGGCGGCAGGCGCTGGTCCGGCGTTATAACCAAATGCGCCGGAGCCGACAATGGTATACCCGGCAGGAATACCCAATTCCTTGTTTAACTCTCTGCCCTCAGCCGAGTCGAACAGGGAGCGTAAGGAATGAATCCACACAGACCCAATACCCAATGCGTGAGCTGCCAAAAATAAGTTGCCTAACGCCAGACTGCCGTCGGATTGCGGTGCGATTGCTTTTTCATCAACTGACACGATAATTAAGGTTGGCGCATGGTAAAAAGCACTAAAGTTCTCGGCCTTGGCTCTTTCTTCCAAAAGCGGATTGCCTGAACTCTGAAAGACTACCTGGAGAACGGCATCAATTTTACGAAGCAGTTCTTTATTTTGTACTACCGTAAAATGCCGAAGCTGCTCATTTCTGGCAGTAGGCGCAAATTGACCCGCTTCAAGGATGGTGTGCAAATCCTTGTCGGTTAGCTGGTCCTGCTTAAAATTCCGGATACTTCTGCGCTCTACAAGGGCTGTTAGTGTTTCACTCATGTTTGTCATCCTCCTAAAATATATTGCTATGGGGAGCTATTACCTGTATAAAAAGGAGGCTGATTTTTTATCCCTATGTAAATAGGATTAAAAAATTAGCCTCCATATATTCTTTTATGGTCAACTAAAGGAGCACTGAGTACTATTAAATTACAATAATTACCTATCCATTAATAGTAAAACAGTTAATTAGAAAATGCAAGTGTTAATTTTACCTTGACGTGGTTGTTAGAATACTCTATACTAATAGAAAATATAGTGACGAAGCTGATCAGAACATCTGAAGGCCGGGGCAGAGAAAATCTGCACGGCCTTTTTCTATTATGTATAGGGCGGAGAAGTGAGTCGCTGAAAATAAACGAATAGGCAGCATAATTTGATTGCAGGGTTGGTGAAGAAATGAAGCATTACCGGGTGAAACAGGATAACTTAACAGCCTTTTGCCGTGAAGTTTTTGCCACTCTCGGGGTTGACCGGCAAGCGGCGCAAACAGTTACTGATAATTTAGTGGAAGCAGAACTGCGCGGAGTTAAGTCCCATGGCATTACTAAGCTTAAGGAATATGCTGCTTCGATTGAACAGAAAATATTTAATATCAGGCCCGATATTAAAATAGTCAAAGAGGCAAACTCAACCATTGCGATTGACGGAGATTTTGGCCTGGGTGCTGTAACCGGCAAATGGGCAATGGAAAAATGCCTGGATAAAGCGAAAGCGACGGGAATCGCTTTTGCTACTGTGGCTAAAGGCAGGCATTTTGGCATGGCGGCATTTTATTCAATGATGGCGCTGGAGCACGATATGATTGGCATTGCCTTATGCAACAGCGGTAATATTATGGCAGTACATGGCGGAACTTCCCGTGTTCTTGGCACAAATCCCATCAGTATAGCCGTTCCTGCCAACAAACAGCATCCCCTGGTATTTGATGCAGCAACCAGTCAGGCTGCTTTTAACCGGGTCATTGTGGCAAACCTGGAAAATCGCGATATTCCCGCAGGGTGGGCAATTGACAAGGCCGGCAAGCCGACAGTTAAAGCCAGTGATGCTCTGCAGGGGGCCGTATTGCCTTTCGGTGGGTATAAGGGTTCAGGGCTTGCCATTATGGTGCAGGTTCTTAGCGGGGTCTTGAGCAGTGCCTTCCGTACTGCCGTAGCCACAGAAGACGGCAGAGGCAAAGATGGTGTCGGATTTTTCCTGGGAGCTTTTCGCATTGCCGATTTCTTAGATGTTGACGTATTCCGGCAAGGAATTGATGAGCTCATTACGGACTTGAAATCTTCCCGGCGCAATGAAGAAACTCCGGTGATTTACATGCCGGGAGAACTGGAATTTCTGCGAAAAGAGGAGAATGTGCAGCTAGGTGTAGAAATTAGCAGTGCAGTACTGGAAGATTTACTTGCGGTACAGCGAAAGTACGGTACAAAAAATCAAGTAGAAGCTGCTCTTGTCGAGAAATAATAGGCAGGTGTAAGATGCAGATGCAGTTCAAACCGATTGGTGTTATTCAGTCGCCCTTCAAAGAAACAAAAGGAACGCCCATTCAACCTACTGCTGCCCGGGATGTAGCAGGCAGTATCGAAATATATCCTGAATACGCAGCAGGTTTAAAAGACCTTGAAGGTTTCTCTCATTTAATACTGCTCTATCATCTGCACTTGGCAAAAGACGCCGAACTGCTGGTGAAACCTTTTCTCGGCAATGACCTGCATGGTATCTTTGCAACCCGCTCTCCAGCCAGGCCCAATGCAATTGGCTTGTCGGTGGTACGTCTTACCAAGGTGGAAGGCAGGACACTCCATATCCAGGATGTCGATATTGTTGCAGGAACGCCGCTCTTGGATATAAAGCCTTATGTAGCGGAATTTGATGTCAGAAGCGACGTACGGTCGGGCTGGTTTGAACAAAATCTCCATAAGCTTTCGACAACAAGAGATGACGGGAGATTTTCTTAATTTAAAATAGGTAAAGCTGGCTGTGGAATAAGCAGAGGCTTCGAGTAAGACTATACTTACTTGGAGTCTCTTTTTGTATATATAGGAGGGGTTTAGCTATGAGCAGCAAGATAGTGAGCGAAGCTTCAGCCAATGTATGGGCTCCTAACTTATCGGCAGCGGCTGGGACCGGGATTTGGCAAAGGATATTGGGGCCGACCTGCTGATTGTCAGTGTTCCTGTTGCGTACCGGTGATCTTGCATTGCGGTTATGCCGGTTATAACGGCGGACTCCGGTTGATTGAAGATATTTATGGAAAAGTGTTGGATACCTATCGATAACAGCAGTATGCCAATCAGAAAACTGAAGGCCTATGCGGGCATTTCCGCATGGGCTTTTTTAGTTAAACAATGCCTTGCGGGACACAAAGCAAAAAAGGAGAGAAGTAAAATGAGTGAATAACCTACCTTACAGCCGGCAAGGCAGCGTTACGGTACGACCTGATCCAAAGCAGGTTAACTGAGAAAAGTCTTGATATTTAGGTAAACATAGTTAGGAGGAATCAATAACAATGATTACAGTATTCAAAAACAAATTATTCTTATTAGCCATCGTTATATTGCTTGCGGGACTATTTGCAGCAGGCTGCGGCAGCACTAAAAATCAAACCGCTTCAAATGAGGCTGGCCCAAAAGTTGTTGAGTTCAAATATCCTAAAAATCCCGGATTTGACCTTATTTATATCGCCGATGATTTAGGCTACTGGCAGGGAACAGGGGTTAAACCTAAATATGTGGGCGCAGTGGGATCACCACAGGTTATTCCGGCTGTAGCTACCGGCGCAATTGATTTTGGTACCCGTCATGTTCCCCTTTCCATGGCTGCTATTGCCGGAGGAGCCGATATGAAGGTTGTCGCCGGTACCAATAAGACCTTGCCTGAATATCCGCATATGAAGTATTTTGTCCGGGCCGATTCCCCCATAAAGGGAGTGGCCGATTTGGTAGGCAAGAAAATAGGGATCAACAGTTATGGTGCCTGCTCGGAATATGTAACAAAGAAATATCTGCGAGACAATAGGTTAGAAGATAAGGTTAAGTTTCAAGTTGTGCCTAATGATCAACTAGAGCAGTCGGTCAAGCAAGGTTTAGTTGACGTTGCCATCATCCATCCACCTGATTCAGGCAGAGCAGAAAAGTCACCTGAATTAAGAAGACTGTGGAGTGACTGGGATATTGATCAAGGCGTAAGCGGGATGATGGGCTATTCGGTAAATGGCAAGTTTATGCGGGAAAATCCGGAGGCCGTGAAAGCAGTAGTAGGCGTGCTTGCAAAAACTGCTAACTGGGTAAACGCTAATCCCGATGAGGCTAGAAAATTAGTAGCTAAGCAGCTTGATATTGATGTTAGTCTAGTCGAAGGGTATGCCTATTATAAAGACGTGATAACAGTTGATGAGCCTGTTCAATACTGGATTGACCGTTTGGAAGCTGAAGATAAGCTGGAGAAAGGGAAGTGGAAGACAACCGACTTCTACACCAACGAGTTTAACCCATATGCCAAAAAGTAATAGGCTGGAAAACGTAATGGAGGGAAAGGCATGCCTAAAATAAATGCAAAAAATGTGAGCAAGACTTTCTCAGTGCTAAACGAAGATGGTAAGGCAGAAAAGTTATTGGTGCTGGATAACTTTAATCTGCAAGTACGGGAAGGGGAATTCCTGGCTGTTTTAGGCCCCAGTGGTTGTGGAAAATCAACATTCTTAAATATCTTAGGGGGCTTGGCTCAGCAAACAGGCGGAGAAATTTATGTCGATGGCAAGCCTGCAGACCACTCTGTCCATGAACGGGGGTATGTTTTTCAGGCATACGCCTTATTTCCCTGGCGGACAGTGCTGGAGAATGTGGCTGTAGGGCTTGAAATTCGCGGCGTGAGCAAAGGGGAACGCAACAAAATAGCCAGGGAGTATATTGCTCTTGTTGGCTTAGAGGGATTTGCCAATCGTTATCCCCATGAATTATCGGGAGGCATGAAACAGCGGGTTGCTATTGCAAGAGTGCTGGCCTATCAGCCGGAGGTACTGTTGATGGATGAACCTTTTGCAGCTCTTGATGCCCAAACAAGAGAAGCTTTGCAGCTGGAATTGCTGAGAATATGGGAGAAAAATAATAAAACGGTTATTTTTATCACTCACAGTATTGATGAGGCTGTTTTTTTAGCTGACAGAGTGGCTGTAATGACTGCCCGGCCTGGCCAGATAAAGGAGATCCTGCCGATCCCGTTGCCTCGCCCCCGTACTGAGGAAATACGAAATTCAGCTCAGTTTGCTAAAATAAGGCACCGGGCGTGGGAACTGCTGAAAGACGAAGTGCTGTTATCGCAGGAGCCGGGGCTCCGTCAACACCTGGCAGCTTCACCTAAACCGGAAATAAGCGGTAAGGGGGAAGAGAATAGTCATGGTAAAGTTAGTTAATCAGGTGAGACGATTTTTTATAAGGTGGTCAGGGATTTTTTTGCTGTTAATTCTCTGGGAAATCACGCCCCGGCTGGGGTGGGTAGACCAAACATTTTTCAGTCCGCCTTCGGCTGTCATTCAATCGCTGTATGCGCTCTTGACCTCAGGAAAGTTATGGGTTCACTTTACCAGCAGCATGCAAAGATCGCTGATCGGGTTATCTGTTTCTATTCTTACCGGGACTATTTTTGGCATCTTTCTTGGTTGGTTCAAAAAATTGGAGTATGTTTTAGACCCGATTTTTCAATCCTTCCGGCAAATGTCGGCTTTTGCTTTATTTCCGGTATTTATTCTGTTTTTTGGCATTGGTGAGCTTTCTAAAATCATCATTATATTCTGGGCTTCCCTATGGCCAATATTACTCAATACCATTAACGGCGTAAAAAATGTTGATAGGCTGCTCATTGATTCCGCTAAGTCATTAGGCGCTTCGCAAAGCTTTATCTTTTTAAAGGTAGTGCTGCCGGCAGCGACGCCCAACATCATGACGGGAATTCGTCTGGGCGGCTCTTATTCTATCCTTGCCCTTGTTGCTGCCGAGATGATTGGTGCCGATGCGGGGCTGGGCTTTCTGGTGCTCTATTCACAAGAAGTTTTTAAAGTTCCTGATATGTATGCAGCCATCATTTCGCTTGCAATTGTAGGGCTGGCAGTTAATTATTCGCTGATTTTCATTGAAAGCCGATTTACCAAATGGAAAGTCAGCTCTTCTGAAAACAACTGAGATAGCAGTAGGAAAGGTGGATCAGCATGGCAGAAATAATTTCTCCTCAGCAATTAAAAATACTGTTAGAGAGTGATGAGATATACGCCCTCATCGATGTGCGGGAAAGAAATGAATACGAAGAGGGACAGATTTTTAGTGCATCTCAAATTCCACGCCGGTTATTAGAGCTGCGTATTCCGGCAGCTGTGCCTGTCAAAGTAACAAAAGTGGTTGTCTATGATGATGACAGCTTCCGCGCCGGTTTAGCTGCAGCTACTTTGGAGCGATATGGTTATACCAACATCCATATTCTAGAAGGCGGCATTAACGCCTGGCAGCAGGCTGGCCACCCTATCGTTAAGGGAGTTCATGTGCTCAGCAAGTCCTTTGGCGAAATAGTGGGGGAACTGCGCAATCTTGTTCCGGTAGTACTGCCGGAGGAGTTTCAGAAACTGCTGGAAGCGAATAGGGATGACTATGTTATTATTGAAGTACGTCCAGCTGCGGAAGTACAAAAAACCGGCAGTATTCCCGGGGCAATTAACATACCCGGTGTCGAATTGCCTCTCAGAATCACCGATTACGCAAATACAGGAAAAACAATTATAACGACTTGCGCAGGGCGGACAAGGGGATTTATTGCGGCTGGTACGTTAAAGCTAATGGGTATTGAAAAGGTCTATGATTTGAATAATGGAACGCTGGGCTGGCAGCTGGCCGGCTTTGAATTGGAACAGGATATACCGCCAGGACCGCCGCCATCTTTAGCAAGCAGGCAGGCGGCTGATGATTTTGCTGCTGCGCTGGCAGCAAAACAGTATGCTCCCTTCATTTCTGTAGACCGGCTGGAGACACTGCGCCAAAATGCAGATAAGGAGACAGTATACCTGTTAGATGTTCGCAGCACGGAAGAGTACGAACTCTTAGGACATATACCGGGAGCAATATCTATACCTGGCGGTCAGGCAATTCAAAATGCCGATGATGTTGTTGTCGTCCATGGAGCGACTATTATATTCGTTTGCGATAATGCTACCCGTGCAACCATCAGCGCTTATTGGTATAAGCAAATGGGCTTTGAAAATGTTTATGTCCTTGAGGGTGGTCTACAAGCCTGGATCGATAAGGGAAAGCAATTGGAAAGAGGCATAGCTCAGCAACCTCCACTGGGGTTTATTGAGGCAGCTGAACAAGTGAAGACACTTGCTGCTTCTGCTGTAAAAGACGTACTGGCTGACAAAGCAAAAATAATTGATGTAAGTGACAGCAGAGCTTTTGCCGATGGACACCTTCCCGGAGCATACTGGGTGCCACGAAGCTGGCTGGAAAAAAGAATTGAAAATATAGCTGCAAACAAAGAGCTTCCTTTGCTAGTGACCGGTTCAGACAGTTTTAGCCCGGTTTTTGGAGCTTTAGTGTTACAAGAGCTTGGTTTTCGCCATGTTTATGTTTTAGATGGTGGCAAAGCAGCCTGGCTTGCAGAAGGATATCCGCTTAGCAAAGGCCTGGAAGGAGTAGAACCCGACGATTGGCACACTCATTTAACCGAATATGGCAAGGAAGAGGCCAAACGTTATTTTGAATGGGAAGAAAGTCTCGTTCATTTGCCTGAATACATGGAGTATTTTCGACGCAAAAATGTTTTGTAGTGTTTTGCAGGGGGAGAGAGAAGCTTGATTAGACGAGAACTGTCTAAAGCAGAGATTACTGCTGCTGCCCGCAAGCTAGGGGCCGAATTGGTAGGTTATGCTCCGGTAAGCAGGTGGGAAGAGTATCAGAATCTGAGGGAAGAATTTTACCCTCACCATGTGTGGCCATTAACCAAAACCGTAATCTCACTGGCTATACCATCGCTGTTTCCTATTGTGGAAACAAAAATTTCTCACCTTTACCGGTCTCAGTATAATAACACAAACAGTTTGCTTGATAAGTCTGCTTATATGCTAGCGGCCTTTTTGAACCGCAATGGTCATGCGGCGATTCCTATTTGCCGGGATGGTTATGGAGTTGGTGTTTTGAAAGAAAAGCCAATAGCTGCATTCTCCCATGTTTGGGCCGGCTATTATGCCGGTCTTGGCAGCATCGGCTGGAATCATACCCTTGTTACCCGCCAGTTCGGTCCCCGCCATCGTTTGGTATCTGTGCTGACTGCCTTAGAAATAGAAGGTGATCCCATGATCGAAGGTAACTTATGCAACAAGTGCCGGTTGTGCGAAAAGGGCTGCCCTACGCAGTCCTTCTCAGGAAATAAGCAGGATAAGTATTCAAATATGGAAAAAGCGGCTTGCACAAACAGACGGGAACGCTTTAAGGGCCCCTTTGAGCATTGTGGTTTTTGCCTAAAGGTTTGTCCGATAGGCGAAGATCGCAAACTGTATAAAAGCACCGATATCAGCAAGTACTTTAATGAAGCAAAATCCTTTGCTGCCTGGAGCTCAGGCGTTGGTGCAAACATAAGCGAATGGAGGGGTAGGTAGCTTGGTGTCAGTTAAGCTTACGAAAGCTCAGATCATTGCAAAAGCCAAGGAGTTTGGAGCCGAGTTTGTCGGTTTTGCTTCAATTGATAAATGGGCAAAGCACGCTGATGTAGCGATAGAATTTTATCCGCAAAAGATTTGGTCCCAGACGAGAACGGTTGTTATACTAGGCGTTCCCCTTTGGCTGTCTATTGAGCAAACGCTGTCTTTGGCAATAGCAAAGGAACAGGAAAGAGTGACTAGTGATTTATTAGATGAAGCCGCCTATCGGATAGCCCTGTTTCTGAATAACAATGGCTATCCTTCCGTGAATATTCCCTGCGACAGTAACGGTGAGAATATCGCAGACTTTCCAACTGTGACGGTCTTTTCCCACGTTTGGGCGGCCCATTATGCCGGCCTTGGTCAAAATAGGGCGCTGGCAAATTGGCAGCACGGTACGCAATGGAACCTTGTTTCCATATTGTCGGCTTTCGAATTGGAGTGTGATCAGCTTGGGGCAACTTGAATTAACAAAGGCAGAGATTATTGAGCAAGCTCAGCAGCTAGGAGCCGAGTTTGTCGGTTTTGCGCCGGTTGACAGATGGATAGCAAACCAAGCTGCCCCTTTGCTGGTTCACCCTCGCAAAATTTGGCCTCAGGCTAAAACCGTTATTGTCTTAGGAGTACCGCTTTGGCTGCCATTGCTGGAAGCCGCTCCCACCGTATTGGGCAGAGAGCAGGCGATTGTCACAAATGAACTGTTAACGGAAGCCGCCTTTCGCCTAGCGGTATTTTTAAAGCGCAGCGGCCATGAGGCTATTAATGTTTCTCAGGCCAATTCCGTATTCTCTCATATTTGGGCAGGTTATTATGCCGGGCTTGGCACAGTAGGCTGGAATAACAGTCTCTTAATTCCTGAGTATGGTCCCCGGGTGCATCTGGTATCGGTGTTTACTGCATTGGAATTAGACGGAGATGCTATGGTGCAAGCCGAATTATGTACGAAGTGTTTATATTGTCAAAAGATCTGCCCAGTTCAGGCACTGAGTGGAGATAACAGTAACAAACAGGCTAAGATTGATCAGACAGCCTGCTTGAGTCATGAGAAACTCCTGCAGAAGGCCTTTTGTGACCCTTGCGGTTCGTGCATCAAGGTTTGCCCTGTTGGTGAAGACCGGCAGCTTTTTCAGAGTAATAACTTTGCGAAATACTTTGAAGAGCAGGAAATATTGGCGCACAATCCAGCGGCCGAAGAGTATAAGGATTGGGTTCATATTCGCAGCTATGGTAGTTTTGCACTGGAACCGGTTTTGCTGAATTTGCCAAAGCAAGGGAAGTGTTAGCAAGTACTACTCGGTTTGTTTCAACAAAATGTCTATGCCAGGCTGATGCCACTGCTTATAAAAATAGTAGCACCAGTTATTAATTTAATTGACGCAGTTGAACCGTAATGCTATACTATATTAATAAATGAGCTGATCAGTAATCATCTGAAGGCCGGGCAGAGTTGCTTCTGAACGGCCTTTTTCTGCTTTGGTGACTAAGATTGGATTCTGTTTTATTAAAATTAGTATTGGTAAGGGTGGGGACTGTGCAGCTACTGTTAAATCGTATACGAATAATCAATAAGGTATTGCAAAAATCGGAAAGAATGCAATATGCTGAGCTTGCCGCTATTTTAAGCAGTGTTATGAATGCTAACGTATATATTGTGGGCAAAGCCGGACATATTTTGGGGTATACTTTGCTGGACAACTTTGAATGCCAGCTTATGTATGAACAAGTTTTACAGAAAGGCGTATTTCCCCAAGAATACACCGAATGGCTGCTCCGCATTTATGATGTTTCGCCTAATGTCGGCCTTGACGGGAGCTTATGTGCTTTTAACGAAGATACACAATGCCTCTTTAATGAGAAGTTTACCACTGTTGTTCCTATATTTGGCGGAGCTGACAGAATGGGTACGCTGATTGTTGCAAAATTTCATGAACCCTTCATTGCCGATGATCTTGTATTGGCAGAGTACGGTGCTGCAGTAGTTGGCATGGAAATTTTCCGGGATAGAGCAGATAATATCGAAGAGGAAGCGCGTAGACAAATATCCAGTCAGGTAGCTGTTAATGCGCTTTCCTATTCCGAATTAGTGGCACTAAGTCACATTTGCAGCGGGATTGAAGGGGCGGAGAACCTGTTCGTGGCAAGTCAAATAGCCGACAAAGTTGGCATTGCCCGGTCAGTCATCGTTAATGCACTGCGCAAATGCCAAAGTGCAGGACTCATTGAGTCCAAGTCACTTGGTACGAAGGGAACCTATATTCGAATTTTGAATGAGCATTTTCTTGCGGAAATAAAAAAAACGGTTCAGTAATCGAACAGCATAGGCATAGACCGGTCAGTATACAACACTGAAGGCAAAGATTTTCCCTGCTGGGAAGGTCTTTGCCTTTTTTCATCAAAAGAAAGGGGAACAACATGATAACCGTCAAAAACGTGAATAAAACCTATATTACTCCTCATGCCAGTGTTACGGCTTTATGTAATATAAACCTGCAAATAGATAAGGAAGATATATTTGGGATGATGTCATGCTGGCTACTGTTGTCATCTTAGTGCTGCTTGTTCAGGGAGTACAATGGGGTGGTGACCGTATTGCAAGCTGCATAAACCGGAAGAGATATAAATTCGATTGATGCGCTATTGACAAATTAATTCTTAAAAACGTATAATAATAGAAATCATATTTTTTGGCTGATCAGACGACTGAAGGCTAAAGCGGCATCTCTTGATGTGCTTTAGCCTTTTTTATTTAAAATTCATATTGCGATAGCTGGTCAGTAGGTACTGAAGGCAAAGGCAGCCCTTATGAGGGATGATCTTTGCTTTTTTTAATGTTGTTATACCAGATTGGCATATAAGAAAAGAGGAGTGAGCTACATGACAGCTGATAAGATTATTGCCCGTAATATTCGCCGGGTTTATCACATCAAAGGGAAAGAAGATAAAATAACGACCGAATTTGAGGCTATCAGGCATTTGGATCTTACAGTAAAACAGGGCGAATTCCTGGCAATTGTCGGACCAAGCGGCTGCGGCAAATCCACCTTTCTGGACATGATTGCCGGGCTGGCAAAGCCTAGTTCAGGTGAAATCTTCATTGATGGTAAACTGATTAAAGGTCCCGCTTTAGACAGAGGGATCGTCATGCAGGGCTATGCCTTGTTTCCGTGGCGTACTGTTCGAAAAAATGTGGAATTTGGCCTTGAGATTAAAAAAGTTCCCAAACAAGATCGTCAGGCTATCAGTCAAAAGTACATTGAAATGGTGGGTCTGAAAAATTTTGCCGACCGGTATCCCCATGAATTATCCGGTGGGATGAAGCAACGGGTGGCCATTGCCAGAGCCTTGGCCTACGATCCGGAAGTATTGCTTATGGATGAACCTTTTGCAGCAGTAGATGCCCAAACCCGGGAAACGTTGCAGGAAGAATTGCTGCGCATTTGGGAACAAACTAAAAAAACCATTGTATTCGTCACTCACGGTATAGATGAAGCGGTTTTTCTGGCTGACCGCGTAGCGGTCATGTCTTCTCATCCCGGAACGATTAAGGAAATTGTCAATATCAATTTACCCCGTCCGCGCGATGGTATCCGTTCCTCCGCTGATTTTGGCTGGATTCGGCATAAAATCTGGGAACTGCTCCAAAATGACTCTGCCGCTGCTCTTGTTGAAAAACCGGCAGGACCTGATGTGGCAGAAGCTATTTCTTCCTCAGCTGCCTTATAAAGAGAATAAGAGAAGGCTGGTTGGTTAACTACTAAAGGTCGGAGTGCATTCTCGGCGAAGAATACTAGATTTTTAATTCTAATGAACTAGGAGTGTCTATTATGAAAAACACCTGGGCTCTAAAAAATTTGAAACAAGCGGAACTTTCTGCCCTGCAGCAGGATAGCTTTAAAAAGAAAAACCTTCATGATCTGGCAAACTTGCTTGTCGAAAGTATTTTTGTCAGTATTATAATCACCATGATGGCTTGGGTAATTAAAGTGCAATAAGAAGAAGCTGGTCATTAGACCAGCTTTTTTCGTTTATTAAGAATTTATAAGTTATCAAAGCCTGTGAAGTGGGGCGAGTCAAGGGATGGAGGTACCGTACTTTTGTCTTGACACAAAAGTACCAAAAAGTCAAGACCAGTACGGAAATGGCCTTGGAAGCAGGCCTTCCTTGCGGAAATTCCGAAAACTCGCTGCGCTCAAACAGTCGGAATTTCTTTCGCAAGGAAGACCTGCTTCCACCCTGTGGGACGGCGATTTCCGTAAGGGTCGTAAGATACGAAAACAAGGAACCAAGGAACGGAAAGGGGGCAGTCCCCTTTTTCTCCTCGTTCTCAGCGGCCATTTCTGAAAAAAGACGTTCCGAAGGATGGAAATAGCGCCAGCTTACGTTAAGAAATCCGTATGTTTGAGCGTAGCGAGTTTCACGGATTTTAGTAAGGTGGCGCTATTTCCAAGTCTTTTTGCAAGACCAGGCCTAGAATTTTTGGTACTTTTGTTTCGATGACAAAAGTACAAACCGGGCTTTGCTCATTAAGGCTGCTAGCCTTATCAATCAAGGTTGAACAATAGAACGCTCAGCGGTTTTCTCTTATGCATTGATCATCCCATTTTTATAAGCAAAGGCAATAAGCTGCATGCGATTTTGCATATGTAACTTAGCCATAATATTACGCAAATGATTTTTAACGGTGCTTTCCGTGACAAACAGTTGTTTGCCAATATCCTTATTGCCTAAGCCCTGGCTGACTAACTGCAGTACTTCTTGTTCCCTGTCGGATAATTTATTCTCCGCAATAACAGGCTTTTGTGTAGAAAACTCCTGAAGAATCTTGGTTGCCAAAGCGTGAGAGATAGGTGCTTCTCCCTGGACGATACTGATAAGATAGTCCAACCAGTGCTGAGGTTCCATGTTTTTCAACAAGTAGCCTTGCGCACCTTTTTTAATTGCTTCAAAAAAATCTTGTACATCATCAGAAACACTTAATATCACAATTTTTACATAGGGCATTTCTTCTTTTATCAGCCTGGTCGCTTCCAAACCACTGCCGCCAGGCATGCGGATATCCATCAGAATAAGATCAGGCATTAATAACTTCGCTTTGGTAAAGGCTTCCTGACCGGTGGTCGCTTCTCCGGCTATCTCAAACATCGGATGAGCAGCAAGGATACTGGCAATACCTTTGCGCGATAATAAGTGATCATCTACAACCAGTACTCGATACATAGCACTAGCCTCCCTCTTCCAAGTCTAACAGGATGTTTACCGTTGTTCCTTCTCCTGGCACACTTTGGAGATTTAGGTTGGCACCCATTGCCCGGAGGTCCTCCTCCAAATGCTTCAGACCAAATGACGAAGGTCTGGTTTTGGCAGTTTCTATTAAAAAACCCTTGCCGTTATCCTGAACGGTCATAGTGAATTGACGGCCATTCTCTCCTAAGCTGACATTCACCTGTTTAGCTTCGGCATGCTTGCGGATATTCTGCAATAGCTCCTGAAAAATGTGAAGCAGCTTCTTTTTTAGCACATTGCCAAGCTTCATATCGATGTTGCCGGTAATGCATAAATGTACTTTACTATTGCTGTGGTGCTCATAAGCAGTAAGCTGCTCTTGAATAGTGGCTACCAGATTGATAGTTTCAGGAGTAACCCTTTGTAAAGCAAAGATATGCTGACGGATATCGGCATCGGTCATTTTTATTGCTTCCTGCAGTTCTTTTACGGCCGGCAGCGGCTGATGGTGCAAAGCCTTTTCAATTTCCAGTGCTTTTATATTCATAAAAAATAAAGACTGAGCAACACTGTCATGTAACTGGCGGGCAATACGTTCTCGCTCTTGCAGCACGGCAGTTTCTTCTTTTTCCCGTTGCAGCTTACTGCTAACACTCTCTAATAAGGAAAAAATGCCATGAAAATACAAAACAAACAGTATGCCTGTGATGCCGGCAACCAACACATTACCCCAGCTCATGGATATGACATCTAAAAAACGATGCCGAATAAACTCAAATACACCAATAAAAACTGCCGAGAATAAAGCCGATAGCCATTTCATTTTTTTGATTTTGTCTGAAAGCAAAAATGACATACACTCACCTGTGTTACAACAATTTATATTATGTTTAATGTAAAGCTAAACAAGAATGAATGTCAATAACAATTTAACAAAGTCATTCATTTTACATGCTTTTTCTAGTACTTTTTGATTTCGGAAATAGTACTTTAGGATAGTAGACAAGGAAACAGACAAGTTTATAATTAAAGATGATTACAGGTTGATGTTTGATCGATTTTGGCTGGTTAACAACAAGTTAAAGGCCTGATTTACCTAGCAGGATAAGTCCGGCCTTTTTGATTTTCCTGGCGGCTTCATCCTTAAGCAGGAGGTGGCGGATAAACCAATAAGCACTGTCCCAGGGCTGATTTACTAAAAATAGGAGGTTCGATTTTAATGGAAAAAAGCATAGTGAAAAAATTCTGCTGGCTGTTGGCTGCGATGTTCTTATTGATAATAATTCCTATAACAAGTGCTGCTCCGTCTTCGCAATTAGTCAGTGAATTTAAACTGAAAGACGATAAATCGGCTAACCCTGTAAGTTATACTTTTCTTGCCGAACCGGAAAGCGGTACGCTGAAATTTCACGAATTCTACAGCCCTGACGGCATTGATGCCCAAATTATCGTTTATGTACAAAGCAATGCCGGACCCACTGAGGTTCAGTTGAAATTTGACCGTCAATTTGTTACCGCCTATTCTCCCCAAAATGGGAATATCATTTTGCAAGTCGACAAAAAAACGCTCAATTGCTGCAGCCTCCTTACCCTTGCTATCGAGGATGGGAAACTTACCGTTACCATTGGTACGCAAAGCGGCACCGTTGATAACATTACGGCCTTTTCAGGTTCGCTTGCCAGTCAGTCCATTACCAGTAAGGCAGCAATATATAAATAATTACTAACTCCTTTTATCAGGTGTTTTGTAAATATAAGCTGTGAAATGTAAAGGAGTTATCTTAAATGAAAAAATCGCATAAGCGCTTAATTGCCTGCCTGCTCTTATTGTCAGCAACTGCAGTGGCCAATCAGCCTGGCGTACTCGCTGCGGGAGAAGAAACGGACAAAGCAGATGCCGTCTTCATTCTTGATGAAATAGTGGTTACTGCGCCCCGGGGAACTGAGCCGCTAGTGGTTGAAACTGATCCTCAGGCACCGCGTCTGCCTATTCCGTCAGCTGATGGCGGCGGTTATTTAAAAAGCATTCCCGGTTTTTCTGTTGTACGCCAAGGCGGCACCGGCAGCGATCCCTTGCTCCGGGGGCTGGGCGGTACGCGGCTCAATGTCCTCCTCGATGGCACCGCTCAGCTAGGCGGCTGCCCCAGTCGAATGGACCCGACAACTTCCTATGCCTTTCCCGAATCATTCAGTAAAATTACCGTACTCAAAGGTCCGGAGAGTGTTTTATATGGCGGCGGTAATGTAGCAGGCACGGTACTGTTCGAACGAGATACGGCACCCTTTGAAAAACCGGCGGTGCGGGTAAACAGCAGCATACTGGCAGGCAGTGCCGGGCGCAACGATGAATTGCTGGATGTAACGGCCGGTGATACCTCAGGCTATGTACGCATTATTAAAACCAGATCTCATGCCGATGATTATGAGGACGGTGATGGTAATACAGTACGTTCTTTTTATACCCGTCAAAGCCTGACCGGTATAGTCGGCTTAACGCCCGACCCTAATACGCTGTACGAATTTGCTGTTGATACCAGCACTGCTGAAGCCGCTTATGGCGGACGCAGTATGGACGGGACCAAGTTTGATCAACAAAATTACAGCTTTACCTATGAAAAGAAGCATCTTTCACCGCTTGTCAGCAGTCTGGAATTTAAGGTTTATCACAATTATGTTGATCACGTAATGGATAACTTTACTTTCCGTACCCCTAGCGGGATGATGGGGGCCATGGTGAGTAATGTTGACCGGACAACAACCGGCGGGCGGCTGGTGGCTAAGCTTTCCCTCAGCCCAGCCACGGAAGCCAATGTGGGCTTTGATTATCAGAAGAATGAACATACCAAGCGCGGGATGGGAACGGAATACAAGTCATTCCCAAGAAAGCCTGATCTGAACTTCACCAACTATGGGGTATTTGGTGATATCAAGCGTACTTTAGACAGCCATAACCGCTTACTGGGCGGCCTGCGGGCTGACAGCCTGGAGGTAAAAAAGTTATCCCCGGCAACGGCTGAAGATAATAATCATACCTACGGAGCTTTCCTGCGTTACGAACATGACTATGCCCATGCACCGCTCACCAGTTATGTCGGCGTTGGTCATGCTCAGCGCCCGGCCGATTATTGGGAAAGAACCAAAGGGGCAAGCAACAGCACTTTCTTCCTGAACCCCGAAAAAAATACGCAGCTAGATACCGGGATTATTTACAGCTCCGGTAAATTAAGGGCAAGCTTATCGGCGTTTTATTCTAATATCGATGATTTTATCCTAATTACGGGCAGTTCTTCAGCAAGTAATATTGACGCAACGCTGTATGGCGGCGAAGCGGATGTTTCTTACTCACTATCCGGGCACTGGACGGCTACAGCTACTCTTGCTTATGTCCGGGGCACTAATGACACCGGTAATAAGCCTTTGGCGCAAATACCGCCGTTGGAAGGTACAATTGGCCTGAAATATAATAAGGAAAAAGTAGAAGCAGGTCTGTTGTGGCGTGGTGTACAAGCCCAAACCCGTTACGATGTTGGCAGCGGCAGTGAGATCGGTCTGGATATTGGACGAAGCAGCGGTTTTGGCATTCTTTCCGCCAGTGTAGCCTATCGTCCTGCAGCCCATATTGTGGTTGCTGCCGGTGTAGACAACATTTTTGATAAAAACTACGCTGAGTTTGTCAGCCGTGCCGGAGTTGCCGTAGATGGAATCCCGGCAACAATCCGGATTAATGAACCGGGACGTACCGTCTGGGTGAAGACCAGTTACAACTTTTAATATTTACATGTTTGATGCATTATGTTAAAATTTTGTTAAAGAGTTTGTTACATAAGCTTGGCTAGCCGCATGACTGACGGAGGCGATATCCCTAACCAGGGGTATCGCCTTTTTGCTCAATGCCCAATAAAATCAGCTACTAAACATTGTTGAGAATTACTAATACCGGTATATTACTGATGAACTTTCTAATAAAATGAAAGATAGATACTAAAATATCTCGAAGGGAAGGGATAGTGTGTCTGCAAAGGAGAATGGGGGACCCCTGTCGCTGACGAGGCGGCGCTTTCTGGCGTGGAGTGCAGCATTAGCCGGCACTTCCAGTCTGCTGCATTGGGCAACTGCAGCCAATTCGTTTGAAGCTGTCACTACAGGCGCAGAAGCTAAGGGAGCGGAGAGTGTTATTCTCACCTCCGGGTCGCATAACTGTGGCGGCCGCTGTCAAATTAAAGCGCATGTCAGTGATGGTGTGATTGTCCGTATTACCACTGATAATGATATAGCTGACTCGAAGCAGACGCCGCAATTGCGCGGCTGCCTGCGCTGCCGTTCGTACCGTAACCGCCTTTATCATGCCGACCGCCTTAAGTATCCCATGAAACGGGTAGGTAAGCGGGGCGAAGGAAAGTTTCAGCGCATTACCTGGGACGAAGCACTCACCATAATTGCGGAGCATACACAGCGCATTATGGCGCAGCATGGCCCGGAAGCAATCTTTTTGCATTATGCATCGGGGATAGCCGGCAAGGTTGCCGAACGTACCTGGATGGCGCGCTTGCTAGGGCTTTACGGCGGTTATTTGAATTATTACGGCACATACAGTACTGCCTGTACACAGGCGGCGACGCCCTATACTTACGGGACAATAGCCACCGGCAGCAGCCGGGAGGATTGGGTCAATTCCAAACTGATTATTCTGCTTGGTTTTAATCCGGTAGAAACGGTGCACGGAACCAATACCGCCTATTACCTCAAGCAGGCCAAGGAAGCAGGCGCCAAAGTGGTAGTCATTGATCCCATTTATTCCAGTACTGCCATTGCGTTGGCCGATCAATGGATTCCCATTAAACCGACAACGGATAATGCCTTCCTTGATGCCATGGCCTATGTGATGATTACCGAGAACTTACAGGATCAGCGTTTCTTAGATACCTATTGCCTCGGCTTTGATGAAGACCATATGCCGTCGGGCATACCGGCGGGCCAGTCGTACAAAAGTCATGTCCTAGGCTTGGGTGATGACAGGACGGCGAAAACGCCCGAGTGGGCAGAAGCCATTACCGGTGTACCTCGTGATACCATTATCCAGTTAGCCCGTGAATATGCCCAGATGCGTCCGGGAGCACTGATCCAAGGCTATGGTCCGCAGCGCCATGCTTACGGCGAACAGGTAGTCCGGGGCGGTACAGTATTGGCAGCTATGACAGGGAATGTTGGCGTAAAGGGCGGCTGGGCTTCGGGCACGGGTTACAAGGCTCGTGATCAGGTGGTCGGTTCTATTCCTTTCTCCAATCCTTGTAAGGCCGCCATATCGTGTTTCATTTGGCCTGAGGCTATCCGGCGCGGCAAGGAAATGGGAGCAGCCGACGGAGTGCGGGGTGTGCCGAAATTATCTTCGAATATTAAGATGATTTATAACCTGGCAGGGAATTGCCTGATTAACCAACATTCCGATTGCAATGGCACTGCCAAACTGCTGGCCGATGAAAGTCTGGTAGAATGTATTGTTGTAACGGAACATTTCATGACAGCCAGTGCGAAATTCGCTGATATCTTATTACCCTCCGATAATTTCATGGAACGTGATGATATTGTAAGTCCCTGGGGGTGGGGAGATTATTTACTGTACATGAACAAAGCGGTGGATACGGTATTTGAGTGCCGCAACGGCTATGACTGGATTAGTGATTTAGCCGGTAAATTAGGCCTGAAAGAGAAATTTACCGAAGGAAAAAGCAAGGAGGACTGGCTGCGCTATATAGTTGACAAAACCCGGCAGGCTAATCCCGGCTTTCCTACGTGGGAACAATTCAAGGAACAGGGTGTTTACCGCTGGAAATATGATAAACCCTCTATTGCTTTTCAACAACAGATTGAAGAACCGGATAAATATAAATTTCCGACTCCGTCAGGGAAAATCGAGATATTCTCGCCCCGTCTATGGGCGATGAATAGGCCGGCTCACATTCCGGCTGTACCCAAATATGTTCCGGCCTGGGAGGGCCCGCAAGATCCGCTGATTGAAAAATACCCTCTTCAGTGTATTGGACACCATTATAAACGGCGGGTCCACTCTACCTTTGACAATGTGCCGTGGATGGAAGAAGCCAGTGCCCAGGAGGTTTGGGTCAATCCTGCTGATGCTGCTAAGCGGGGCTTACGCGAAGGTGATAAAGTAAAAGTCTTCAATGACCGTGGTGTGATGGTTATTCCCCTGAAGGTTACCGCCCGCATGATGCCGGGAGTGGTATCGGTACCGCAGGGTGCCTGGTGGACACCCGATGCCAACGGAATTGACCGCCGCGGCTGCACCAATACCATTACCAAATATCATCCCACACCGCTAGCCTTCGGCAATCCCCAGCATACCAATCTTGTACAGATAGAAAAAGCCTAACCGGTAAGGAGGAAGCATGTCACATGATAAACGATGGTCAGCCCCATTATTATCCAGGCGGCGATTTTTGGCGATGAGTGCCTTAGCCGGTGGTGCGATGGGCCTAACCGCACTGCCTATGACTGGCAACGTACTAGCAAAACTAGAATCTGCAGTAACAAATACGGAGACAATCTTTCCTACCAGTTGTACGCACAATTGCGGAGGACGCTGCTTTTTAAAAGCCCATGTCAAAGCCGGTGTAATT
>Ga0366782_1028_pt1 | contig 27711 bp, 26 predicted proteins | sample TotcelHN113001L9_FD_207088 | JGI IMG/M metagenome (GOLD analysis project Ga0366782, IMG submission 207088) | Enriched cells from coal bed in the Powder River Basin, Montana, United States - Total cells N11 rep2 HSBNCT.N11.300.1.L9 ...
TTAGTAGTATGGCGTAATTCAATTTCTGTACCGGATACATCTGATGAGTTTGTGGTTGTCAAACTGATATTCATATGCCGAAATAGTTCATAAACGGGAGCAACGCTGCTTGGTGATAAATGAGTCAAACAGGAAATATGGTGATCTTTGCCTTCTAATAATTTTGCCAGTACAGTTGCACTATAAGCGGCTGCTCCGTAATGGCAGGAAACAGCACCGGTTTGTAAATGAATCTGATCTTTGGAGATAGGGCCTACAATGCCGATTCTCATCTCTTTATCACCTGCCTGTTTAAAGCTGTTATTGCTATTCTTCCCTTAGGAGAATAAAAAATTGACATGCAAATAAATCCATGTCACAGAAGTACCTTTCCCATAAGGTCAAAATATGCTGTTGAATTCTGTATAACAATAAACTATAATTAAGAATATTTTTAGTATGGTAAAGCAGGTGATAACGATGAATAAAGAAATGCTAAATAACAGCATTGTCAAAGCAATAACCATTATAAACTGCTTTTCAAATGAGAAACCCAGACTGCGTTTAAAAGATATCAGTAATATAACAGGAATTAATCAGCCTACAGCTTACCGGTTGCTCACGACTATGAAAGAATTTAATCTTATTGAGCAAAATGATAGTATTTATTCTCTGGGACGGGCATTTCTTAAATATCAAGGTATTGTTATTAATTCGATGACAATCAGGCAGGTTTGTTTGCCTTTTATTGAAGAATTATCTACCAATTTAAAAGTGAATGTTAATCTGGCTGTTCTTGACGAGGATGAGGTTGTTTATGTTGCCCGTGCGGAAACTCCCTACTGTATGTATGGATATTTTCATATCGGCATGAGACGGCCCATTCATTGTACGGCCTTGGGAAAAGTCTTAATCAGTAAACATCCGGAAAGAATAGAGGATATTTTCAGACGGGGTGTTCGCCGTTATACATTAAATACTATTACGAGTGCAGCTGACTATTGTAACGAACTTGAAAAAGTCAGGTTACAGGGATATGCACTGGACCTTGAAGAATGGACAAACGGAGTAAACTGTATTGCAGTACCAGTATATGGTCCGGCAGAGGAAGTTGTAGCAGGTATTAGTATCTCAGGGCCAACAACTCACCATAGTGTGGACAACCTCCTCGAAATGATTCCCTATTTATTAGAATGTTCCAATCGGCTGTCAGTACGGCTAGGATCGAATATAGGCGCTTTTTAAGATAGCGCCCTGATAGGCTAAGACTTGATCTCATATGAGAGATCAAGTCTTTTTTTATTTGCTCCTGTCTGTGTAAAAGAGTTTCGCAGCACTTCTAAGGCCACTATATTTTTAGACATACATGGTCTCATCACCGGTGTTGATAAGGACGGAAACCGCTTTAAGAAAAACTGGAATTGCCCGCATGAATGGCTGGAAAACATTGATATTCTAAAAATGAATGACAAAGAAGCGATGTGGGCTTCCGGCCGTGAGTTAAATTATCGTGAAGATTATATTCGTTATGCTATTACTGTAGTAGAAGAGGGTGTATCCGTCTGTTGGATTACCTTTGGTGACCAATCCTCTTTAGTTAGCTGGCGGCAGCAGGAAAAGCTATTCTGGGCAAATGTTCCGGTAGCGGATATTGGCCCGGTCGTTGATACGATTGGCTGCGGCGATTCTGCTTCTGCAGGCTTTATCTATGCCTATTCCCGCTTTCATAGCCCCTTAATTGCTGTAGTAATGGGCAACATGCTCGGCTCCGTAAAAGCATCGCTTTATGAAGCAGACGAATTTCCTACATCACCTCAAGTCCGGGGCATGATCTATCACCATTATCGCGATTATCTTCATAACTTATTGGAAGAATTCCTGTCAGAAGAACACATTCTTATAAATGAGGTTGAGGAGGCTATTCATCATGAAAGTCTTATGTACAGCACAAATGGGAACAGGCACCATTATGGGACAGACCATGAGGGTGGTGGCAATAGCCAAAGCTCTTCAACGCCGTGGCCATGATGTTACCTTCATTGCTGCCGGCAAGCTGATTCCTATTATAAAAGACTTCGGTATAACGGTCATTTCAAGCAGCCACATGCCGGATACCGGTAATTTGTACAGCCAACAAAACTTAGCGGTAAGTCCTGCTGAAATGATGCTGAAAATGCAGGAATTTCTCGATAAGGTCAGGACAATAGAAATAGAAACAATAAAAACGGTGCAGCCCGATATTGTAATCAGCGGCACTCTTACAGGATCACAAGCAGCCCAACAAGCGGGACTTCCTTCTGTATTAGTATTTTTGCAGCCTCATGGTGAAAAAACAGTAGCCATGTTTTCAAGTAAAATGCAAAATAAAACCACTATGCTTTCTTTCCTGGCAGCAGCCAATCTTATTATCCTGGAAGGAATGCCGGAAATCAGCGGTTCAGCGACATTCGACAATCATGCGCTTACTTTTCTGAAAAGCAAACTTCGCTTTACCGGGCCACTGTTAACAGAGTATCCCGAACAGTTACCGGAAAGGGCTGAATTAAAACAATTATACATTGGTGACAGCCATAAAGTCATGCTTTATATAACGATAGGGGGAGGCTCTGCCTTAATTGGTGAAGATTTTTTGAAACAAGTATTGGATTGTCTTAAACTATTACCCGATGTGACAGGTATTATTGCTACCGGCATTGCAACACCGCCTGAAATCATCAACAAGTATCAACCTTCCAGTAACGTTATTATCCGAGGCTTCGTACCGGGTACGGAAATGATCAAAGCAAGCGATATCACGATTTTTCATGGAGGCTCTTCAACGCTCATGACCTGCATTGCCTGTGGAACTCCTGCTATTATCGTTCCTTCTATGGGCGAACAAGAGGATAACGGTGCTGTGTTAGCACAAAATGGTGCTGGAATTGTACTGGATAAACAAACGTTAACGGGAGAAAAATTAGCTTCAGCAGTAAGAGAAATTCTTCAACATTCTGCCTACCGGACAAGTGCTCAGCAATTGCAGACAATAGGCAAAAAATATGGTGGCGCCGACGCTGCTGCCACTCTAATCGAACAAGTAGGTAAAGGAGCTTTATAAAATGAAGGTATTGATTTTGGCTGCCGGAAAGGGAACCAGACTACGGCCTATCACCGACTATATTCCAAAACCCATGGTACCTTTACATGGCAAACCGCTGCTGGAATGGATCATCTTGCACTTACTAAGCTATGGAATTCGTGATTATGTTATAGCTGTCAGTTATATGGCAGAACAAATTGAAAATTATTTCGGTGACGGAAGCAAGTGGAATATAAAAATTACCTATAGTTATGGCAAAACCCCCGGAGGCAAAGCAGGTGAAATTTGGCGTGCCCGCAATTTGCTAGCTGGCAAGGAAAATTTTATTGTTGCGCCGGGAGATACCATTTGTCACTTACAATATCATGATTTACTTGCTTTTCACAAAAAAAATGCCGGTGTGGCTACCGTTGCACTCTCAACCCAATATCGTCTGGAAGTGGGTTTAGCACAAGTAGATGCTAGTCACCGCATAACTAACTTTCTCGAAAAAACCAATTTAGATCGCCCTGTTAGTACAGGTACCTATGTACTGCACCATTCCATATTCTCTTATATTGAGGAATTTAATCCTGACAGTAACGAAGTGGATTTACCGGGGGATATTTTTCCCGTTCTTCTTAGTGAAGGCCTTCCCATATATGGATTTATTGCTGATTATGCCTGGTGGGATATTGGAAAAATTAATGACTATGAGGCATTAGTACGCATACCTGCTGAACAAGCTGCCCATATCTTACAGGGAAATCTTATCAGGCCAAATCATGTTGTCCCATCTGGCTTAGCTTTGCAATAAAAATCATATATAGATATCTGTCATTGTCCGGCTTTATACCGCATTCCCAACGCTGTTAGTATCCCAAAGCTGGCTATGATCATTGCCAGAATATACACATCATGAAAAGATTCGGTCATAACTAACTGTTGTATATGGGGCAAAGAAAGATCGCTGTTTTCTCCATGATAACCTATTCTATTTTGCAGATAAACACCAAAGATAGTGGAACCAACTACGCCGCCTAAAAAGCGCATCATATTAAAAACGCCGGAGGCAACCCCCACTTGTTCCCTGGACACCAGGCTAACCACGCTTGTTGATAGAGGAGTTCCCGAAATTCCTAAACCAATACCGGTTGTCAGCAGGGCGCAGGCAAGTACTAAATATCTGCTCTCAAACTTCAATGTCGAAAATATTCCTAACCCTAACACCAAAATAATCATACCGGTAAATACAGATTTCTGCCGTTTTCTTTCTGTCGGAATATTTCCCATCAGCGGTGCCATAACCATCATTGCCAGTGACATAGGAAGAATGAGTATACCCGAGTAGGTAGGCGAAAAATCATGAACCTTCTGTAAATACATCGGGATAAGCAATAGTCCGCCAAACATTGCCATACTTTGAATAAAGCTTGTACTAATAGTTGCAGAAAAAGGGATATTACGAAAAAGCCCGATGGAAACCAAAGGGTACTTTTGTTTGTTTTCCCACCATATAAAAAATCCAAGAAAGATAATAAATACTGCAAAAAGCAGTATTATTTGCGAATAATACAGACTGCTTTCCTTCATTAGGGTTATCGATAACATGAGCGATATCACGGAGATTACCAAAAATACCGCTCCCAGCTTATCAAACTCCGGTTTTTCTTCAACCGTACTAATAACAGGAATATATTTTAGACCTAGCACAATGACAGCAACAGCAAACGGTACATTTACATAAAATATACTATGCCAGCCAATATGTTCGGTTAACACACCGCCCAGTGTTGGACCAATCAGAGAGCCTGTTGATGAAACCATTCCCCACCAGCCTAATATCTTGGCTCCCATCGTCTTATTGAAGGGACTGGTTATCAGTACCATTGCATTAGGCATTATTGCCGCCGCACCAAGTGCCTGTACGGCCCGAAAAGATAAGAGCAGCCAAAATCCCCCAGCCATTGAACACAGTAAAGAGCCAATTGTAAAAATGAATACACCTAGCAAAAAGATTTTTTTTTGTCCATATATATCCCCAAGGCGGCCGAATATGGGCATTGATACAGCATAAGGCAGCATATAACCGGAGTATAGCCACGTAGAATATTGAAAATCGACTCCAAACTCATTCATAATGGTTGGCAGTGCTACATTGACCATACCGGAATTTAAAATCGAAAAAAAACTGGCTGTAAAAACAATTCCAATAATTAGCTTCATTTAATTCTCCCAATAACGTATTGACCTGCTCTATTATGGTTTTGTTTTCCCATGAATTCTATACGTTAAAGGGAAGTGTAAGTTTTCCATAACAATTTTATTTTTTTAAAAGACCACATAGGGAAAATAATTTTGCCAGCTGGCTTCCTGCAAGCGGTATTCGCAATATATCCTGTTCAGTCAGTTCACCTAACATTAGCAAAATAATACCATATACAACAACAGCAATACCGATATCGGCTATTATTGCCAATAATACTCCCATATGATAAGCAAGCAGATCATTAGCTGTGTATAGCACAATTCCCATCACAGCAGTTGCAACTATAATCTTAAATAGTCCGGCAAAATCAATGGGAAACTTAATATACCGGTAAACAAAAAATAAATTAAGTACAGCCGCCACGCCAATATCAGCATTAGTAGCCCAGCCGGCTCCTAAAATTCCAAGTGACGGTATGGCTGTGAGGGTCCAATTCAGCACTACCTTCACCACCGCAGCAAGTCCCATATTAATTACCGGTAATGCAGTATGCCCCATCCCCTGAAGTATTCCTGTTGTCACTTGGTGAATTCCCAGAAAATATACTCCAAGTGCCACAACCTGCACAACTGCACCTGCCTGGGGTGCATGATAGACAACGGTTGCCAGCGGCGTAGCCATAACTGCCAAGCCCACAGTAGCCGGGATAGTGACTAAATTTGTTAATCTGATAGCCGAGCCTATCTTGTATTTAACTTGTTCCCTATTACCTATCGATCCAGCATTAGCCATAGCAGGGACTAAAGTAGTAGATAATGCGGCCGTTAACAAAGTAGCAAGATTGACCAGGGGTACTGCCATCCCCGTTAAATAACCGAACAGCTCAGTCGCTTGTTCTACTGTATATCCAGCCTCTTCTAAACGAAGGGGGACAATAAAAAGATCCAGATTAGAGACCAGCGGCAGCATAAGACTTGATAAAGATACAGGCAGCGCTAAATACACCATGCGGCGCATTAAACTGGAATCACTTTCAAAAGTACTCTTCTTAGTATTTATATCGCTAGCCGGTAAATTACGCTGCAACTGGAAGTAATAATAAATGAGTACTGCTAAACCTGCCGCCGCTCCTATTCCCGCTCCCAGGCTGGCCCCGCCGGCGGCATACTCAATGCCTTTAGGCAGCATCCAGGCTGCAAACAATAACATTGCTCCAACACGAAACAACTGCTCCACAATTTGCGATACTGCAGTTGGTGTCATCATCTGCCAGCCCTGCAAATACCCGCGAAAACTAGATAATAAGGTTACGAGAAAAATTGCCGGAGCCAGAGCCAAAATTGCCGGATAGGCCCGGGCATCGCGAATAATCCCTTCTTCAATCAGCCACCCTGCTCCAATATACACTAAAAAGCTTAAAAGCAAACCAGATAAAGCCAATATTGTCAGCGAGACATAAAAAACCCGATTAGCCCCCCGGTAATCCTGTAAGGCCACTTTTTCAGCTGTAATAATAGAAATAGCCACCGGAATGCCGGCCGAAGATAGACTAAGAGCAAGCAAATAAATTGGAAAAGCCATTTGATATAAACCGATTCCCTCACCGCCCAAAACACGGGAAAGAATAATCCAATTGAGTGATCCGATTACTTTAACTACCATTCCGGCAACTGTTAACACCAAGGTCCCTTTTAAGAAACTACTAGTATTATTTTTAGCCATAAATCACCGTTACTCATCCCTTCCGGTAACTACTGCTTTCATTCTTGTTACGAATCGGTCTGAGTCTGCCTCTTTCGATAATAATAATAAAGGGCAATACCAGCAAGGCAGACAACAACTACTACACTGGCGTTATGGCCAATGGTATTCACTATCTGCCAGTTCTCGCCTAATAACTGACCGGCATATATTAAAGCTATTGTCCAAGGGGTTGACCCTAATAGGGTATAGATAACAAACTTACTAAAATCCACTTTAGCAAATCCTGCCGGTAAAGAAATAAAAGTGCGCACTACCGGCAGAAGACGGCTAAAAAAAACAGCCTTAAGCCCATATTTATCAAACCACCTTTGGGCCAAATCTACATGGTGCTTAGACAATAATATATATTTTCCATAAGTATCTACAAAGGGCTGTCCACCATAAAATCCAACCATATAGGCAATAACAGAACCAATTAACCCGCCAACTACCCCCGCAATAACAGACATGGTAAAATCCAGCTGGCCCAAATATACCATATAGCCAGCAAAACCGAAAATAATTTCACTTGGTACGGGAATACAGGCGCTTTCCAACGCCATTCCAATAATAATAGCTGAATAACCCCACAATGCAATATAATCTATGATTAACTGAAAAAATTGCTCCATAAAAAAAACATTCCCTTCATTGTCCAACAGTATACTCCAAACATGCTGCTAAAAGCAGCAACATAGCTTATCCAGTATAGCGCTATTTCGTTTAATTTGCTATTATGTCAGGCAGCTAAGCCATAAAAGTTACAATAAAATTTATGTTCTTTATTATTTCGATATTTATCTTATACCATCTTGCATATATTTAACCTGTGCGAGGTGAAATAGTTTGAGAATACTCTATATTGGTAAAAGTTACTTTAGTTTATTCTTATTACCTGCTATGTTAGTATTAAATTCCTTATATACTCATGAGGTGACCCATAAATTAGCTGATAAAATTATTGTCGTAGACGCCGGCCATGGTGGTATTGATACTGGCGCTAACCGTCCAGGCGTACTCGAAAAAGATATTAATCTGGCAGTTGCATTAGAGCTAAAGAATACCCTTAATCAATATGGCGCTAAGGTGGCATTATCCCGCCAAACGGATATTGAACTGAGCACAGAATGTGACAACGAAAAAGTCCGTGGTCGCTATCATCGCGATTTAATGGCCCGCGTCGAACTAGCTGAAGAATCTGATGCTGATATTTTTGTCAGCATTCATTCCAATGCTGTTGTCAATACCAAACGGCATGGAGCAGAAGTATTCTACTATGGTAAATCGGAAGCAGGAAAAGTTTTGGCCACCACTATTCAAACTGAGCTTCATAAAATAACAACTACTCCGTCAACGGCCAGTGCTGCCGACTACTTTGTATTACGGAAGAATAAAATTCCTGCCGTTCTCATTGAAATCGGCTACATCACCAATCCAGATGAGCGGCGCTTATTACAGACTGCTGATTATCAAAAAAAACTTGCCGAATCTATTGCTGCCGGTATCTGTAATTATTATCAATAAAAAGACCGCCAAGGCGGTCTTTTTAAAAACAGTTACTGGTTGACTTCAAAGTATCTCTTTAGATCTTTATATTCACTCTTATCTAAAATATCCAGTTGACTATGAGTAGCCTTTTTAACTGCCTCACGGCATAAACACAGCCTCATAAGCATAGGCATAACGATTGTTGCACTATGATTTACAAAATCATATATCTCTTTTTCAGAAACGGGAAGCTTATATCCATAGGGACTACTGGCTATCAACACTCCGGAATCTCTTATTTTAGCTACAATACTGGTACGCAAGTAATGCTTGGTTAAATTTTTCCCGTAAGCGTCAAAATTGGATAATATCTCATTAGTAGATATATATTTATTAGCACTAATATACTTCATATAAAACTCTAAAAACTTTAGAAATCGCACTTGATCTTGTATTTCCGGTTTTAATGAGTTTACATTATTTTTGATAAAGTCGTTCTCAAGTTTTAAGGAATACTGGGCTATGGCCTCATTAAATTCAGGATTTTTGGTTTTTTCAACATCAAAAGTATATGACTCATAGCTTTGGGGCCACTCTTTCATTACAGTAACTTTATGTTTAATAATACTCAGCAAGTTACCAGATTTTTTATTTTTTTGCTGCCCTTCAAAACTAATACTAATAGTATCTCCTATAAAAGCTGCAAGCTGAATAAGAGCACGGTCCTTGTTGCCACCAAACCCAAATTGCTGATCTCCAAAGAGAGTCAGTGGATATTTTTCCTCAATATATTTTTTAAAACCATTCATAAATTCTTTGTTTTCATATTCATTTTTTGCTAGTTCCAAATCGGGATAAGCCCCATGAAGTTCCCGACCAATTAACCTATTCATAAATCGAAAGAAGGTTTTCTTATATAACTTGATATTGCTACTCTCTCTGAATTTCCTTTTATCTACAATAATTGAGAATATAGTAAAATTCAGCTTTGCAACATTAATTAAAATTTTTTCTCTTTTCCCATCATTTTTTGGCACATTTGGCAGCGTCATTTCTTCTTTTGAGAAGTAATTTTTCCAAATTTGTTCGCAGTTTTCTTTTATTGTATGAATTTCTTTTTCTTCTATTACTATTGCCGTAATAATAAAGTGTGTTGATACATCTTCTCTATTAAAATCAAAGCCGTAATTACCTTTTTCATCGATAAATGCACATACTTTATTGGTAGCAGAGTCTGATGTTGGAAATAAAGAAAATTCCATTCTAACACCTCTTTATATTAACTTAATTTAAAAAATAAAACACAGCTACTCTATTCGTTAGCTGTGTTTTTACGTTAATAAGCTATATGTGTAAGTACAATTTACTTATTCAATTTGTCTTGCACGATATTAAATATCCAGATTCCGTACTTCTTTGGCGTGGTCTTCAATAAACCGGCGCCGCGGTTCTACTTTATCTCCCATGAGAGTGGAAAATATTTTATCTGCTTCTACTGCTTCATGTAATTCAACTCGCAAAATAGTTCGAGCTTCAGGATTCATCGTAGTTTCCCACAGCTGCTCAGGATTCATTTCTCCCAAGCCTTTGTAGCGTTGTACATTCATATTATCGCGGCCAATACGGTTAAGCAATTGTTCCAGCTCACCATCACTATATAGATACCAGCTTTCGCGGCCCTTTTTCACTAAATACAGCGGTGGCTGTGCAATATATACCCGCCCTGCCGTAATAAGGGGCTGCATATAACGATAGAAAAAGGTTAATAACAGTGTACGGATATGAGCTCCGTCGACATCGGCATCAGTCATAATAATAATCTTCCAATACCGGCCTTTATCCAAATCGAAATCTTCACCAATACCGCTGCCAAAAGCAGTTACCATTGACCGGATTTCTTCATTATTTAATATTTTATCGAGGCGGGCTTTTTCTACATTTAATATTTTACCGCGCAGTGGCAATATAGCCTGAAAACGACGGTCCCGGCCTTGCTTAGCACTGCCGCCGGCGCTGTCACCTTCGACAAGATAGATTTCTGCCTGCTCAGGATCTTTTACCGAACAGTCAGCAAGTTTCCCTGGTAATGAACTGATTTCCAAGGCATTTTTCCGGCGAGTAAGTTCCCGCGCCTTGCGGGCAGCTTCACGGGCACGAGAAGCCATAACCGATTTCTCAATAATTTTCTTGGTTACAGCAGGATTTTCTTCAAAAAACTCATTTAAGCCTTCTGATACAATCGTATCAATAATCCCGCGAACTTCACTGTTTCCCAGCTTTGTTTTTGTTTGACCTTCAAATTGAGGCTCCCTCAGTTTAACGCTGATAACAGCCGTTAAACCTTCCCTCACATCTTCACCGCTTAAATTTTCGTCATTTTCTTTAATAACATTATATTTGCGGCCAAAGTCATTAATAGCACGGGTTACTGCCGTCTTAAAACCACTTAAGTGAGTACCGCCTTCTTGGGTATTTATGTTATTAACAAAAGAATAAACATTTTCGCTGTAACCATCGTTATATTGTAAGGCAACTTCAGCAACAGTAGTATCTTTGGAACCTTCCAAATAGATAGGTTTAGCATGAACAGCCTCTTTTGTTTCATTTAAAAATTCAACAAAAGAAATAATACCGCCTTCATAATGGAATTCTTCCCGTTCATTATCGCGTTCATCTGTTAGGGTGATAAATATCCCTTTATTTAAGAATGCTAATTCTCGAATACGATTTTTTAATGTATCAAAGTGATATACTGTTTCTTCAAAAATTTCAGCATCCGGTTTAAAGGTTATTTTAGTACCGGTTTCACTGCTATCACTGGTTTGGCCGATCTCTTCCAATTTTTGAGCTGTAATGCCTCTTTCAAACCGCATGTGATAAATCTTGCCATTGAGTTTTACTTCCGCTTCCAGCCACTCGCTAAGGGCATTCACAACTGATACGCCTACACCATGCAGGCCTCCTGATACTTTATAGCCTTCGCCGCCAAACTTTCCTCCGGCATGAAGAATTGTCAATACAACTTCAAGCGCAGGTTTGCCGGTTTCATGCATCCCTACCGGAATGCCGCGTCCATTATCAATGACCGTGATACTATTATCTTGATGAATGATCACATCCACTTGGGTGCAATATCCCGCTAAGGCTTCATCAATACTATTATCGACGACTTCATAAACCAAATGGTGAAGACCTCTGGCCGAAGTACTGCCAATATACATACCTGGACGCTTGCGAACAGCCTCCAGCCCTTCTAATACCTGTATCTGCTGGGCACCATAGCTGCCATTTACAGTAGTGTCATTATCGCTCATTCGGTAACCTCCAAAAAAAATGTCAACAAAAAATTACAGCTAAACTTATTCGTCATCATCCAATTCTGCTAAATATCCTGATCTTTTCTTAAGTGTTGGTGATGATATGGCAGATAAATAGACAATTTTATCAGTAATAACAAAACTTTTAGCATTGCCTTCTGATACATCAACAATCATACTTTCTTCCTGCATGGTATTGATAAATTCATCATTTATCTTAGAAGGGCTGCTTTTTAGATCAGTAATGGCAATAACATCTCTAAGGGGAATAACTTTATCAGCTCCGAGGTGTAGAAACATGGCTCTTCCTCCTGAATTTAGCAGTCTGGTTTATAATCATATCATCAGTCAGATCAACCGGGGATAAACCTGTTGTTAGCATCGCTAAAGCAGCCTCATCGTTATCATCGGCTTGTCCAATGCGAATAGCCTGAATCAAGTTATTCATTAAGTACTGTTTAGCAGTTAAATAATCGGAGAAAGAGCAGGGCAGACTTTTATTAAACTCGCTATAATTCTGCCAGGGAGCCTGTCTAAGCATTTTACGTACTGCAGAAAGAGACTCCCTCTTCTGTTCAATTAAGCAAGCTGCACAATAACCATCATCCGGTGGGCAAAGTACACCGCAACAGCGGCATTCCTGCCAGCCTTCTTTTTTTCTTACCTTCTTGAGAGCTGCATTTTTATACAGCATTGTGAGTAATTTTTTTCGTAAAACAGGGTCTGCAACAGCCTCAACCATTTTACGCGCTTCCATTACTTCTGCTTTCTCAAGACGAATTGCCTTAAGTTTTACGTATAATGGCACAGCTTCATTTGTATTGGTATTTTCTTCATTCGTTCCTTTAAATGAATTTCCTGCGAGGAACCGTATATCAGTAATGACATTTTGCCCGATATATGTATTAATTTTACCAATTAAGTCCTGTTTTAGCAAAAATAAATGATGAGTCCATACGGAATTGCTGACAGTTACCGTTAAAATACCTCTTTCTAACCGCTGCGCCCGGGCATGACTGGCAATTTCATCACCAACAATCGTCCGCCAAAACAATACAGCACATTGAGCATAATACTTTTTTGTTAGTCCCAAGCTTTTAATGGTTTGCGGCACAACCACTCCGACACGGTTCATAGCTGTCACCCCATCACTTGTCCTTGATTAATTCGAAAAAAAGCAGCAAATTTAGGCTGATGAAATAATTCTTCATCAGTTGCTGTAATAAAAGTCTGAATGCGATCTTTAATAAAAGCAATTAATTGATCACGGCGGGAACTATCCAGCTCACTCATGACATCATCAAGGAGTAGTATCGGGTACTCGCCGGACTCGGATTTAATATACTCCAGTTCAGCCAGTTTAAGTGCCAATACTCCGGTACGCTGCTGGCCTTGTGATCCATAAGTTCTAAGATTAATGCCGTTAACAGAGAGAACCAGATCATCCCGGTGAGGGCCAACCGTACTAATCCCCCGGGCAAAATCAATATCCCGGGCTTGCTGCATTTTCTGAAAATACCAATCTGCTAAAATTGTATCTTTTTCGCTGTCACTATTCTCATTAAAATAGGGCTGGAAGTATACAATTGATAGATTTTCCTGACTATCAGTTATTTTCCGGTGCATGAGACTGGCAAGCATTGCTACTTTTTTTAAGGCTGCTTTGCGTTTGGATACCAAAACAGCAGCTCCGGCGGCCAATTGTTTATCCCAGGTCTCAAGCAGTTCTATATGTGCTCTGCGATCCCTAATTTTTTTTAGTAAATTATTGCGCTGCTGCAAGATGCGGTTATATTGCAGCAATTGCTGATAATAGGCACGGCTGGTTTGCGATATCTCTATGTCAAGAAACCGACGCCTAAGCGCCGGAGCTCCTTTTACTAACGTTAGATCTTCGGGTGAAAATAAGACTGCAGTTAAATTTCCAATTAAATCTCTTGTTTTGATAGGGTGACTATTGAGTGATACAACCTTATTCTGGTTGCGGGTAAACCGGATAGATACTGCATTCTCTACTTCTTGTCTCAAAAAGTTAATTTCTATATTTGCACCATCTTGCTGCCAGCTAATCAGTTCAGCATCCACTGAAGTACGGTGAGACCGTCCAACTGCGGCTATATAGATTGCTTCAAGCAGATTTGTTTTTCCCTGGGCATTGTTACCGCTAAAAATATTGATATTCTTTTCAAAAGATAAATCAAGAGCATGATAGTTGCGGAAATGCCGTAGGTTAAGTGCTGTTACGCGCATGGAAACACCATCACTCGGCGATTATTTTCCATATACCCACACCTTTAATTTCCACCATATCGCCAGGGTGGATTTTTTTTCGCCTTTCAGTTGCCTTCTGTCCGTTCACCAGGATAAGACCTTCATCAAGCATGGGTCTGATTTGACCACCGGTTTCAATTAAACCTTCCCATTTTAACAGTTGGTCTAATTGAATCAATTGAGTAGTAATAGTTATTTCTTGCATAAATATGCACTCCTTAACTTGTGCGTACAGGCGTAATTACATAGGTATAGTTATCGTCATCCAATGGTTTTATGCATGCCGGACTTAGCGGGGTATTTAAGGAAAATATCAGTTTATCACTGTTTATGTTCTTTAAAATATCGGCAACATACTTTGCATTAAAAGCAATATCAAGTTCGTTACCATCCATGTGGGAAGGAACTGTCTCTGTAGCTTTACCAATATCTGGATTATTAGACGTAATCGTTACTGAATCTTCTTTAAAGCTAAACTTAATGACATTATAATCCGAATCCCGTGCTAAAAGCGATACACGTTCAACAGCATCCATAAACTCATCTGATTTTACTGTAATATTAGTGGCAAAACTTGCTGGGATGACCTTATTGTAGTCAGGAAATTGTCCTTCAATAAGCCTGGATAATATATAAACATGTTCAAATTCAAAAGCCACCTGATTGCGATGCCAGTAAATATTAACATCAACCGGAATTTCCGAAGTAAGCAGACGGGCAAGTTCAGACAATATTTTCGACGGAATAATCATACGAATGGTTTTATCATTATTGTCCAAATTGTCTCTTTTTAATGCCAAGCGGTGTGTATTAGTAGCCACCATGCGGATTCCTTCGGTATCGGCTTCTAATAAGCCACCGGTAAAGATGGGCCGTGCTTCATCGGCTGCGCAGGCAAAGACGGTTTTTTTGATTAAATCTTTTAAAACATTATCTTTGACAGTAAGAATATTTTCAGCTGAAAGTGGTTTCAATACCGGAAATTCTTCAGCCGGTAGGCTTAGTAAGTTAAATTGAGCAAAGTTGGAGGTGATTTTGATAGTCCGGTCCTCTTGACTTGTGGCGATTTGTACATGATCACCCGGCAAGCGGCGTACCATTTCTTGAAAATAACGGCCTGACAGAACAATTGCTCCTGGCTCGTCCACCTGTGCTTCAATGGTACATTTAATGCCAATTTCATAATCAGTTGCCTGTAATTGCAATTGATTACCTTCAGCTGAGAGAAAGATTCCTGTTAAGATAGGCGAGGGTGTTTTGGTGGCAACGGCTTTTTGAACAATTTGGACGGCATGGTGTAATTGTTCTTTTGTGCAGGTTATTTTCATTTTTTTTCCTCCTAACGGTTATATGATTACTAGAAGTTGCATATAGTAATAAGATAGTCGTAATAGTAGTAGGGCCTGTCGATATGTGTAAAAGTGGATAAATCACTTGTCGAATGCTGGACAAGCTTGTTGATAACTTGTCAGTAAGTATAGCAGTAGTTATCCACATATTAACAGCTTTTTTTGGGCATAAAGTTATACACATTTCGTTGACAAGTTTTAACGGTAGTTATTAACAGCTTTATGCACCGTTGTTCTCAATGCGCTTAATAAGTTCCTTGATGGTGTTGCTCAGCTTGGTGTCTTCATTGCGCTCTTTGGCAATTTTGTCATGGGCGTGAATAACGGTAGTATGATCGCGTCCGCCAAAGACTTCACCGATGCGCGGTAATGACGATTCGGTCATTTCACGGCATAAGTACATCGCGATTTGCCGTGGATAGGCTACATTACGGGTACGCTTTTTGGCCAGAAGCTCATCCATTTTTAATTTAAAATAAGAACATACAACTTCTTGAACCGTTTCAAGGGTAATTTGCCGTGGTTTTCCATTAGGGAAAATATCTTTGAGTGCTTCGGTAGCTAAGTTCATATCAATGGACATATTATTCAGGGAAGCATAAGCCATTACCCGGATTAAGGCTCCTTCTAACTCACGAATATTGTTATCGATGCGGCTGGCGATATAGACCATTACATCATTAGGAACATTTAACTGTTCAACCATTGCCTTTTTACGCAAAATAGCAATTCTTGTTTCCAAATCCGGTGGTTTTACATCGGTAATTAATCCCCATTCAAAGCGTGAGCGCAGCCGGTCTTCCAGTGTTTGAATTTCTTTGGGAGGGCGGTCACTGGAAATAATAATTTGCTTATTTGCTTCGTGCAGTGTGTTAAAGGTGTGGAAAAATTCTTCCTGAGTCCGTTCTTTTTTGGTTAAAAACTGAATGTCATCCACTAAAAGCACGTCGATATTGCGGTATTTTTGGCGAAAACTTTCGGGATTTCCGTCGCGAATGGCATTAATGAGATCGTTGGTGAATTTTTCACTCGAGATATATAAAACTTTTAAGTGAGGATGATTTTGAATAATGCGGTGACCGATGGCATGCATAAGGTGTGTTTTACCCAAGCCAACACCGCCATACAGGAAAAATGGATTGTAAACTTTGGCGGGAACTTCGGCAACAGCTAAAGAAGCTGCGTGAGCGAAGCGGTTAGAGTTTCCAATGACAAAGCTTTCAAAGGTATATTTGGGATTGAGAATGGTTGAAAATTCTTCGTTATTGGTTACCGGTTTTAAATGATTGGCAGTATTGGGGGTAATTATTGCGGAAGAGTCGTTTATGATGTCTGATTCAGTGTCATAAGGAGCAGGTTCGGCTTTGATAACCGGAGGAGGAATATATTCCTGTTTAATGTCGGGAATGTTATCCACTGCATCAGGGATATTTAAATTGACTACAACGACTACAACCTGTTTGTTCAAAATGGAGAAAAGAGCATTCTGAATAAGCGGGGCATAGGTTTTTTCAATCCATGTTTTTACAAACTCTTTAGGAACACCAATTTCCATTGTCGTTTCGGTCAAAGACAATGGCATAATAGAAGACTTGATCCAAGTCTCCCATAAGCTATGGTTGATTTCTTTTTGTGTTAAATGTAAAACCTGTTCCCAAACGGCTGCTAAATGAGAAGTTTTCATCCGTCATCCCTTTCCATGGAGGTCATGATTTATAAAAAGTTGCAATAACAAGAAAACATAAGTTATCCACATTGTTATTAACAGGTGTGCATAACTTTAGTCTTAATTCATGGGTTTAGGCGAAAAAAAAATACAACAGTGGGGCGGAAGCACCGCACGCTTGTATTATCCAGACCTTTTAATTATGTATAATTGTGGATAAGTCTGTGTATAACAATTGATTTTTGTGGATATCCTTTGCATTACCTGTAAATAACATCAAAGTTATTAGAACATATGTGGATATGTTGGTACTTTTTATATTAACAAAAGTAATGTAAGTTATCAACAGATATTTTCGAATTTTGACAGATTACCAACAGTAATAGACAAAATTATCCACAAGGGTAAGCCTCAATTTTCTTGACACTCCACGGCATCTCGTCTATAATTTTAGTAGTTAAAATGAAAATCACATTAGTATGGAAAAATGCGCGTTTTACCCGCATACCTGCAAGGAGGTGTAAATAGATGAAACGTACTTATCAACCGAATAATCTTTGGAGAAAAAGAACCCATGGTTTCCGTGAACGCATGAAAACTATAGGTGGCCGCCTGGTTCTAAAGAAAAGACGTGCCAGAGGCAGAAAAAAACTGTCCGCTTAGTAGGCCGCCCGGTGTGGCCTATTTTTTCCATTTGGCGCAAGAAGTTCTTGCTATCTTACAGGGCAGGATGATTATTGCATGTACAAATTTTCGAAACAAAGTGTGTTACGAAAGAATAAAAATTTTCAGACTGTCTACCGACATGGTAAATCGTATGCTAATCGGCTAGCGGTACTTTATGTGCTGCCGCAGCCTAAAAATACTGCTAGCCGCCGGCGTGCAGGTTTTGTTGCCGGTAAAAAATTAGGTGGTGCCGTAGTGCGCAACCGAGTAAAGCGTTTAATGAAAGAAGCTTATCGTCTCAATCAGAGCCGCCTTGTGGAAGGTGTTGATCTGGTTTTCGTCGGCAGGCAGGGAATGGTAGCTTCAAATTACCAGGCGGCGCAAAAAGCGTTGCTTGATTTATTTGGCAGAGCGCGTGTACTTATTAAATAGAGGTAGATATATGCTCAAACAGTGTATTCTGTTACTTATTGTTTTTTACCGTAAGTTTATTTCTCCTCTCAAACCACCGTCCTGCCGGTTTGTTCCGACCTGTTCCGAGTATGCGTTATTGGCTGTGGAAAAGCACGGGGCCGCCAGGGGAACAGTACTGGCAATTAAGAGAGTTCTCCGTTGCCATCCTTTTCATCCCGGAGGTTATGACCCTGTTTGATATAGTAGTAATTGTTCCTACCTTTAAGAGGAGTGATATTTTTTGGATTTTTTAAGCGGTATAATGCAGTCAGCACTGACCTTTTTTTATGGTCTGACTAAGTCGGTCGGTATGCCAAGCTATGGTATGGCCATAATTCTTTTGACTATTGTGATAAAATTGATTCTTTATCCATTAACGGTAAAGCAAGTTAAATCCATGAAGGCTATGCAGGATTTACAGCCTAAAATGAAAGAGATGCAGGAAAAATACAAAGGCAATCCGGAAAAGCTGCAAAAAGAAATGGCTGCTTTGTATAAAGATGCCGGTGTTAATCCTCTTTCCGGCTGTTTACCGCTGATTGTTCAAATGCCTTTTCTGATTTCCATCTTCTTTGCAATCCGTGATTTCCATTATGAAGAACAGTTTCAAAGCTTCTTATGGTTGTCTAACTTAGCTCACCCGGATCCGACTTATATACTGCCTGTTTTGTCTGCTGCCACTACTTATGTGCAACAGAAACAAACAATGACCGATAATTCGCAGCAGAATAAAATGATGATGATTTTTATGCCGTTGTTTATTGGTTACATCAGCTTAACGTTCCCAGGCGGTTTAGTACTGTACTGGGTTATTTCAAACTTATTCCAAATTGCCCAACAGTGGTGGATGTACCGTAAACCGGCGGAAACTGTAGGGGAGGCTCGCTAAATCCATGAATGTCGTGGAAAAATCAGCAAAATCGATTGATGAAGCAGTAGAGCAAGCATTAGCCCAATTAGGACTCCAGCTTGAGCAGGTAACTGTAGAAGTATTAGAACAGCCTGCTAAAGCATTATTTGGTTTTATTGGCGGCCGTCCGGCTAAGGTGCGGGTTACTACTAGACAAGTTGATCCGGTAGAAGTAGCCGATGTGTTTTTAAAGCAAATTTTTACTACCATGAAGATTACTGTCTCAGTAGAGCAAATAACTACTGAAGATCATGTGCTGTTCAATTTGCGCGGTGATGATTTGGGAGTGCTGATTGGCAAACATGGACAGACGTTAGACGCACTACAATATTTGGTTAATCTTGCAGCAAACCGGGATGCCGAGGAACGGGTTCGTATTGTGCTGGATGTGGAAGATTACCGCAAACGCCGGGCTGATACATTGACTCAACTGGCCCTCCGATTGGCTGATAAGGTGAAAAGGCGAGGCGAAAAAGTAATTCTTGAGCCTATGAGTTCTCATGAGCGTAAGATTATTCACATGGCTTTGCAAAATGACCATCGTATCGCTACTTATAGCGAAGGGGAAGATCCCTTCCGTAAAGTGGTTATTGCATTAAAAAAGTAATTTTTGGTGCATGCTAAAGACCAGAAGAGTGTTAATGATAAACCCAGTAATGAAAATTACTGGGTTTTTGATCTTACCGGAAAGATTAATTTTTATTAGTACCCAAGGTGGAACGTGTAAAGAGGTGATCAAATGGTTCAGGATGATACGATCAGTGCGGTGGCAACGGCTATCGGTGAAGGCGGTATCGGGATTATCCGGATGAGTGGACCCCAGTCAGTGAATATTGCTGATAAACTATTTGTTGGCAGTAAAGGGCAACGGGCCAGTGAAGCAGCCAGCCATTATGCTTGTTACGGTGCTATTGTTGACCCCGTTGCAGAACAAACGGTAGATGAAGTATTATTGCTTGTTATGAAAGCTCCCCGGTCATATACGCGGGAGAATGTTGTAGAAATTCACTGTCATGGTGGTCCGGTTCCTCTGAGAAAAATTCTTGAACTTACCTTGCGCTTTGGTGCCCGCCTAGCTGAACCCGGTGAGTTTACGAAAAGGGCTTTTTTAAATGGGCGACTTGATTTGGCACAGGCCGAAGCGGTTATTGATATCATTCGGGCTAAAACAGATGCTTCGTTAAAATTAGCGGTAAATCATTTGTCAGGTCAGCTATCCGGCGTGGTTCGCACAGTCCGGGATGATACTTTAGAGATGATTGCCCACCTGGAAGCGGCGATTGATTTTCCGGAAGATGATATTGAGGAGATATCTTCGCAGCAAGTTGATGAAAAGCTTATTCCTGTAATGGATAAGCTGGAACATTTACTGGACACAGCACAGACTGGCCGGATTTTGCGGGAAGGTCTGCAAACCGTCATTATTGGCAAGCCCAATGTAGGCAAATCCAGCCTGCTTAATGCACTGCTCCGTGAGAAACGAGCGATTGTTACGGATATCCCGGGAACTACACGTGATATTATTGAAGAGTATGTTAATATCCAGGGGATACCACTAAAAATTGTGGATACAGCCGGTATTCGTGAAACAGAAGATCTTGTGGAGCAGTTGGGAGTACAGCGAGCCCGTGAATTTATTGACAAAGCAGACCTGATATTACTGCTTCTGGATAGCTCGTCTCCCTTAACAGAAGAAGATAAACAGGTACTGGAATTGCTTGCAGGCCGTCAGGCATTAGTGCTGATTAATAAAACTGATTTACCTCAGAAACTGGATATGTCTGAGATTATGCAGTATAGTAAAGAGTATCAGTTGCTGCGTATTTCCGTGCAAGATGGAACAGGAATGGATTTGTTGGAAAAGGCCATTGTTGAGCGGGTATATAGCGGACAAGTCACGCAAAGTGAAGGCGCTTATGTGACGAATGTAAGGCACATACATGTACTGCGGCAAGCTTATCATCACTTGGAAGAAGCAAGGAATACCATTGCAATGAATATGCCGCCAGATTGTATTGTTGTGGATTTACGGGCAGCTTGGGAAAAGCTTGGTGAAATTACTGGCGATACAGTGGGGGAAGATTTACTTGATCAGATATTTTCCCGTTTTTGTATTGGCAAGTAGGTAGATAATGCTCATGAATGTAGGTGTATGTCGTGTTTACTGTAGATACGTATGATGTTATCGTTGTGGGGGCCGGTCATTCCGGCTGTGAGGCTGCTTTGGCACCAGCCCGTATGGGTTGTAAAACTCTATTAATTACGCTGAATATGGATAATATTGCGCTAATGCCTTGCAACCCTGCCGTAGGGGGGCCGGCCAAGGGCCATTTAGTGCGTGAAATCGACGCATTAGGCGGCCAGATGGGGATTAATACCGATCAGACCTGTATTCAGGTACGGATGCTTAATACCGGCAAAGGACCGGCAGTCCATGCACTCAGAGCTCAGGCTGATAAGTGGTTTTATCAGCATCTAATGAAGGAAACGCTGGAAAACCAGGATAATCTGGATGTTAAGCAGTTAATGGTCGAAAAGATTCTGGTAGAAGACGGTAAGGTTACCGGCATCGTTACCGAATTGGGAGAAGTATATTGCTGCCAGAGTGTTATCTTAGCAACCGGTACTTATTTACGGGGCAAAATTATTATTGGTGAGGCAGTATACACCGGCGGACCAAACGGACAGCGAGCACCGGAAAAATTATCAGCCTCTCTCAAAGAATTAGGTATATCGCTTATGCGGTTTAAAACGGGTACGCCGGCCCGTGTTGACCAACGGACAGTGGATTTTACCAGAATGAGCATTCAACCTGGTGATAAAGAGGTCCATAATTTTTCTTTTCTGTCTGACATTGCAACAAGAGAGCAAATTCCTTGCTGGCTTACTTATACCAATGAAGAGACTCATGCCGTAATCCGGGCTAATTTGCATCGGGCACCTATGTATACCGGCATAATTGAAGGTACAGGGCCCCGTTATTGTCCGTCCATTGAAGATAAGGTTGTCCGTTTTGCCGAAAAGAAGAGTCATCAGCTATTTATAGAACCTGAAGGAAGACATACCAATGAGATGTATGTTCAAGGCATGTCTACCAGTCTGCCTATTGATGTACAGTATGCTTTCTTGCGTACTATTCCAGGGCTGGAACAGGTCAAAATTATGCGCCCCGGTTACGCGATCGAGTATGATTGTATAGATCCTACTCAACTAAAGCCAACGCTGGAATTTAAAGCAATTAAAGGGTTGTTTTCTGCCGGACAGGCCAATGGTACTTCCGGTTATGAAGAAGCTGCCGCTCAAGGGTTGATAGCTGGGATTAATGCTGCTTTGCTTGTTACACAGGGTGAGCCTTTCGTATTGACCCGTTCTGATGCGTATATTGGAGTACTGATTGATGATTTAGTGACAAAGGGTACGTCTGAACCTTACCGGATTATGACCTCCCGTGCAGAATACCGGCTTATTTTGCGTCAGGATAATGCCGATTTACGGCTTACCGAAAAAGGGCGCCAGGTGGGACTGGTTACCGATGAGCGTTACCGCCGGTTTAGTGAAAAACGGCAGGCTATTGAGGACACTCTTGCTTATTTAAAAGAGAAGACGATTACGCCGACGCCGGAGAATCAAAGCAAATTAAACGAAATTGGCTCAGCTGAACTCAGAACGGGCATGAATTTCTACGATTTGCTGCGCCGCACCGAATTGTCCTATGATATTTTGCAGAGTAAGTTTGAATTGCCTGAGCTACCTGCTGAGGTAAAAGAGCAAATCGAAATCGTTATTAAATATGAAGGTTACATTAAAAAACAAATCGAACAGGTGGAGCGGGCTCAAAAGCTGGAAATAAAGCTGCTGCCCGAAGATATTGATTATACACAAATTAACGGATTAGCGTTGGAAGCACGACAAAAACTGACTAAAATAAAACCCCGTTCTATTGGCCAGGCAGGACGAATTTCAGGTGTATCACCAGCGGATATTTCTATTTTAATGATTTTTCTGGAACAGCACCGGCGAAAGGGGAACAGCTAGTGTTTACTCAGTATTTGCAGCAGGCAGCTATTGATTACGGAATTGAGCTGAATGACGAACAATTACAGGCTTTTACTTGTTATTATCAGCTTTTGCTGGAATGGAATGAGAAGATGAATCTAACAGCCATCACAGACCCCCAGGAGGTGGCGGTTAAACACATGATTGACTCCCTGTCTTGCTATGATGCTGCTTTTTTCCCAGGGAAGTGCCGGGTAGTGGATGTAGGTACAGGTGCTGGTTTTCCTGGTATTCCCCTAAAAATCTACCGTCCTGATTTACAACTTACATTAGTTGACTCATTAAATAAGCGATTAACATTTTTACAATGTGTAACAGATCAATTAGGCTTAACAGATGTCTCTATTGTCCATGCCCGCGCCGAAGAAGGAGCACGTAAAAGGGAACTGCGTGATAAGTTCGATGTGGCTCTGTCACGGGCAGTGGCGAGGCTAAATGTATTAAGTGAATTGTGCTTGCCCTTTGTGACTCGTGGTGGCGTTTTTATTGCACTTAAGGGAGCTCAATACGAAGAAGAAGTAAATGAGGCCAAACAGGCAATTGATGTGCTGGGAGGAAACCTGATTAAGATACAGCCCGTTAAGCTGCCTGGTTTGGTAGATAAACGTGCTGTTTTATACATCAGAAAAGAGAAACCGACACCCGGGGTATATCCACGCAAACCGGGAACTCCGGAAAAAAAGCCGCTTTAATTAGAGGAACTTTTCCATTTTATGCCGAATAGGAAAATAGATTGTGGTAAGGCGGTGTTCTCATGAAAAAATTAGCCCGGTTGCTGGGTTTGGGAAGTGAAAAAGTGGAACAGGACAAGCCGGTGTTAACGCATTTAGAACATATAGCCGAAACAGCTGCTGTTATCGAAAGTTGCGTAGAGAATGCGGTAGAAATACAAACTGTTGGCATTGAGACCATTGTTCCCAATCCATTTCAGCCACGAAAAATATTTAATGAAGAAGCTTTGCAAGAACTATCGGGCTCCATCAGGGAATATGGGATTATTCAGCCTTTACTTGTCCGGCGAACGGATACCGGCTTTGAGCTGATAGCCGGTGAGCGCCGTCTGAGGGCGTCCAAACTGGCTGGCTTAACGGAAGTCCCGGTTATTATTCGTGATTTGGATGACAAAGAAATGGCCGAGTTGGCCATGATTGAGAATTTGCAGCGTGAAGATTTGCATTTTCTCGAAGAAGCATTAGGCTATCAAACGTTATTATTTAATTTTGGGTTGACACAAGACGAATTAGCCCGCCGGTTAGGTAAAAGTCAGTCAACAATAGCTAATAAGCTTCGTTTATTAAAACTTCCCGGAGATGTACAAACTATTCTCGTTGACGATAATCTGACCGAACGTCATGCCAGATCATTACTCAAAATTGAAGATGCCGATTTGCAGATGGAAATTTTGAACAGCGTTCGACAAAAAGGGATGAATGTACGTGAAACGGAAAACTACATTGAGGAAGTTTTAGAAGATATTTCCCGGGAAATGTCAAAAAAGAATACTCCTAAACAAAATGTTATTAAAATCATTCGTGATGCGCGCATTTTTATTAATACAATTAATAAAGTTGTTACTGATATAAAGAAGACCGGTTTAAATGTAATGGTTAAACAAGAGCAGGATGATGATTATGTTACTATTAACCTGCGGATACCAAAAAGAAAATAACAGATAAAAAGAAGTACTCTGCTTAAGGGCAGAGTGCTTCTTTTTATCTAATCAAGACAGTGGGGGACGTTCCTTTTTTGTCACAAGAATAGTTTTGTCAAACGGTGATTGGTTAAGGAAGCAGTAAGTGAACTGGATTTTGTAAGATAGTTTTTGCAGATATGAATACACAGCTTCCGAAGAAGTGCCTATTTACTTATTGTGGCGACTACAATGTTTAAGAAGAGAAATAGAAGTCTACCTGCCAAATAGAATGAGCAGCGAGGTAGTGATGAAGTGGTGACAAAAAAGGAGCGTCCCCGCTGTCTTGATTGTGAAAATGACGATACACTTGTCATAGGATCTACAGTGTCTAAAAAGAGGAATAGAAGTTTATTCGTTAAATAGAATGAGCAACGGAATAGTGATAAAAAGCTGACAAAAAAGGAACGTCCCCGTTGTCACGTCATGGATGAAAAAGTCGCTATCTTACAGATTTAGTAAGATAGCGACTTTTTAAAGAATAAACGTTTTTTACAGTTGGTCGGTTAGTGCCACAACTGTTTGAATATCATTTAACGGCATGATATGGACACCGTGGGCAATGTTTTTTGTGCCTCGGACTAATTCAGCGGCAATTTCCAGGCCGGCTGTTTTTCCGCCTGCTGCCATGCGGTCCATAATTGCCGTAGGGATGGTGATTCCCGGAACCTTTTCATGTAGATAGAGGGCCATTTTATGGCTTTTTAACGGTAAAACGCCCATTAGGACGTAAATGGGCAGATGCCTGACTTTTTCCATAAAGCGTTTGGCGATTTCCAGGTCATAAACAGGCTGAGTTTGGACAAAACGGGCTCCTGCATCTATTTTAGCAGCTAGCTTAGCTAATTCTTTATCCAAATCATCAGCTCCGGGATTGACTGCTGTGCCGATAAAGAAGGAGGTCCCTTTGCCTAAGGCATTGCCCATGGTATCTTTTCCGCTATTAAGCTGAGCTGAGAGTTCAATTAGCCCGGTCGAATCGGTTTCAAAAACTGCTTTGGCGTGAGGATGATCGCCTTGCTGGGGATGATCGCCAGTAAGGGCTAAAATGTTATGAACGCCAAGGGCAGCAGCGCCTAATAATTCGGCCTGTAAGCCAATAATATTACGGTCACGGCAGGTGAGGTGAAAGATGGTTTCCAGACCTACGTCAGCTTGAATCACATGAGAGAGGGCGATGGGACTCATGCGCAGGTTAGCCATGGGGCAATCGGCAATATTTACAGCATCGATGCGGTTTTTCAATTCTTGTGCTTCAGCAATTGTTTTAGCGGCATCAGCGCTTTTAGGCGGATCTAATTCTACGGTTAAGGTAAACTGGCCGGCGGCGAGTTTGGTTTGTAATGTACTCATGCGTTTATTTCCCCCATTAGTTGTTTCGCAATATTGACGGCGGCAACTCCGTCAGAGGCGTAGGAATCAGCACCGGCATTATCGGCATATTCTTGTGTAAGTACGGCACCGCCAACGATGGTTTTGGCTGAAATACCGGCATCTTTGAGTGCTTTAATGGTTGTGTCAATTTGCGGCATTGTAGTAGTCATTAGGGCGCACAAGCCTACAATATGGGCTTGATGACTGTAGGTGGCTTCAACAATTGCTGCTACATCTACGTCTTTTCCTAAGTCAATAACGGTAAATCCATTGTTTTCGAGTAAAGCTGCAACAATGTTTTTGCCTAAATCATGAATGTCTCCTTTTACGGTAGCCAGCACTACTTTTCCCCGGCTGGTGGTGCTGTGTGCGGGAAGGATTTCTTTAATGGTTAAAAAAGCCGAGCGCATAGTTTCAGCCGCCAGCATGACCTGAGGCAGGTAGCAGTGGCCGGCGCCATAGGCTGCGCCAATGTTGTTCATTGCCGCGGTAAGGGCATTATCAGTAATATCCAGGGCAGTTTGTCCTTCGGCTAATGCTTGCCGCACCAGCGGGATAACTGCTTCTTTCTCACCGTCTTCAACAGCAATGCGTATTTGATCAAGCAGGCTGCCTGTTTGATCAGGCGTTCTGGCAGGAGCTGTTGGCGGTGCTGAGCTATAGGCGGTGCTATAGTGTTTACCGTTTCTATCGTATCCCAGCAGTGCCTGTGAGGCCGCCATGACGTCCTGCATCAAAGGGTCATACGGATTAAGAATAGGCGCATCCAGGCCGGCGGCCAGGCTCATGGCACAAAAAGCAGCATTCATTAGGTCCCGGCGGGGGAGTCCATAGGAAATATTACTTAAACCCATAACAGCAGGATAACCAAAGTGCTGGCGATAGAGTCTAAGCGTTTCCAGGGTCTCCAGGGCGGCTTGTTTTTCTGCGGCCACCGTAAGTACCAAGGCGTCCAATAGAAGGTCATTTGGTCGTAATCCGGCAGCTAAAGCGGCATCTACAATGGTGTGGGCAACTGCCACCCGTTCTGCTGCTGTTTGTGGCACTCCTCCCGGGGCTATCGGCAGGCACAATAGGGCGGCACCATATTTTTTTGCTAAAGGAAGAAAACTTTCCAGCCTTTCCGGTTCGGCGCTTACCGAATTAATCAGGGCCCGTCCGGGATAGGCTTTTAAGCCGGCTTCTAAGGCTGCGGCATCAGTTGTATCAATAGCTAACGGTACGTCCACCAACATGGATAGTTCGCTGATTGCTTGCGTCATGGCTGCTGCCTGGTCAATGCCGGGAACCCCCATGTTTACATCCAGAATTCGTGCTCCCGCCCGCACCTGGCCGAGAGCTTCTTTTTTTACAGAAATAAACTGGCCCTCTTTTATATCGGCAGCGAGTGCTTTTCTGCCGGTAGGGTTAATGCGTTCACCAATAATAGCAGTGGGAAAGGAGGGACCGAGAAAAACAGTTTTGCTTCGGCTGGTTAATGCC
>Ga0366782_1029_pt1 | contig 27516 bp, 25 predicted proteins | sample TotcelHN113001L9_FD_207088 | JGI IMG/M metagenome (GOLD analysis project Ga0366782, IMG submission 207088) | Enriched cells from coal bed in the Powder River Basin, Montana, United States - Total cells N11 rep2 HSBNCT.N11.300.1.L9 ...
CGAGCTTTATATTTTTCAAGTTTTTATCGCCCAGGAAGATAGCGCCGCTGTCCGGTTTAATGACGCGGTAGACGGTCCGGAGCAGCGTGGACTTGCCGCTGCCGTTAGGACCGATAATTCCCACAAATTCACCTTGTTTGGCATCTAGCGAAACTTGGCTGATGATACTCTGGCTGCATAACGATACATCAATGTCCCGTAATGATAAATCCATGCTTATCCCTCCTATTTACCGGCAAAGCCCAGTGAATTTTTATATAAGATATACAGAAAAAACGGGGCGCCTATCATTGCGGTAATGATACCAATGGGGAGCTCACCGCTTGGCAGCAGGGAGCGGGCCAGCACATCCGCCCAGATCAGGAAGAGTATTCCCGTCAGTATGACCGAGGGCAGCAGACGGCGGTGGTCGGAGCCGACAAAGCCCCGTACAATATGGGGAATGATTAAGCCTACAAAGGCGATTACACCGCAGGTGGCAACAATCAGCCCCGTTACCAGGGCCGTCATGATTAAATTGTTCCGGCGAACCTTGGTTAAATCAATGCCGAGGGTAATGGCCGCTTCTTCTCCTAACAGCATAGTATTGAGGTTGCGTGACTGGGCCAGGAAGAACAGGCAGCCAAGCAGTACGCCGCCAGCCGGGAGGGCCAGGTTATGCCACTTGGCCGCAGCGAGTGAGCCCATTGTCCAGAAGGTTACCGTACGAATGCCTTCGGCATTGCCGGCGAGGTAGATGATGCAGTTGGAAAATGCAATAAACAGGGCATTGGCAATGGTGCCGGCCAATATCATTTTGATAGTAGACATCTGACCGCCAATGCTGGATAGGGCCATAACTAATACACAGGCACCAAGAGCACCGGCAAAGGCCCAGAAGGCGATTCCCATTCCGCCGGCGGCTGCGTTGATCAGGATGGAAAAGGTGGCACCGAGCGATGCACCGGCTGAGATGCCGAGGATGTAGGGGTCGGCCAGAGGATTTTGCACAGAAGACTGCATGGCTGTGCCGCAGACTGCTAAGCCTGCACCGACAATTGCGGCCATTAAAACACGGGGTAAGCGGATCTTCCAAATGATATCCATGTGTGCGGCAGATATCTGGTCAATTGTATTGCCGGGATTTAGCTGGAAGGCTTTATATAAGAGAATCTGCAGAGCTTCAGCAGGTGCGATTTTTACGGTGCCCAGGCAAACCGCCAGCACGATGGAAAGCATTGCGGCTGCCGCCAGGGCGGCCAGCGACAGGATGAAGTTGCGGCGTTTAAGTGATTGCATCATATTGAGTAGATCTCCCATTTAGTTTATCTGGGTGGCACACAGGCGTGCATAGAGCCCGCCGCCGGCCAGCAGGTCTTCGTGCCGGCCTTGCTCCACTACTCCGGCATTATCGAGTACCAGTATTTTGTCTGCCCGGCGCACCGTTGACAGGCGATGGGCAATTACGATTAGCGTGCGGTTGCCCGCCAGCGCTTGAATAGCCTGCTGAATCCGGTTTTCCGCTTCCATGTCGACGGAAGCGGTAGCTTCATCGAAGATGAGGATGGGGGTATCCCTGAGCAGGGCCCGGGCAATGGCCAGGCGCTGCTTTTGTCCGCCTGACAATAGAACGCCCCGCTCTCCCACCAGTGCATCATAGCCCTGGGGCAGAGTTGTAATAAAGTCATGAATATAGGCTTGTTTGGCGGCCTGAATGATTTCTTCCCGGCTGGCCGTTTGTTTGCCATAGGCAATGTTTTCGGCAATCGAACCGTTAAATAAGAAAACATCCTGCGGTACGACGCTGATCTGATTGCGCAGCGAGGCCAGTGAGAGATCGCGCAAATCCACTCCGTCGAGCTTGACCTGGCCGGACAGGGGGTCATAAAAGCGGGTAAGCAGCGCCGCCATGGTTGTCTTGCCTACTCCGGTAGGGCCGACGAAGGCTACCATGTTGCCGGCCGGTATATCAAAGGAGATATCTTCCAGTACGGGTGATTGCTGTTCATAGTGAAAGGTCACGTTTTGAAAGGAAAGATGGCCTTTGGCTGCAGCCAGTTCAATGGCATCCGGTTTGTCTTTAATATCCGGTTCGGCATCCAGAAGGGCAAAGACACGCTCGGCACCGGCGACGGCCTGCAGCAGGCTGTCAACCGATGCAACCAGCGTGGTGAGGGGAGCATAAAAGAGGCTGAGATACAGTAAAAAGCGTACAATGTCACCGAGGCTGAGCAGTCCATCAAGAGCCATCATGCCGCCGAAGCCAACAACAATGACTGTTCCCATGGCTAAAATGCTTTCCACAGCAGGGTGATAGACTCCGCCCAGCCAGACAACTTTCATCACGGCATCGCGCCATTGATAGGTCTGAGTGCTGAACAGTTGCGACGCACAGTCCTGACGGCCGAAGAGCTGAATTTCTTTCAGACCGGAGAGGTTATCCTGGAGCACGGCATTCATATCACCTAACCGGGCCTGATGAATGCTGTAAGCAGGATAAATCCGCCTGGCATAGTAAAGACTGAAAACCACCACAAAGGGAACAGGCACAAAGGTTAGCAGTGCCAGCCAGGGATTGATAAGCAAGAGCAGCACTGCCACGCCGGTAACAATGAACAGGCTGCTTAAGATATTCGGAATGGCGTGGGCAATGAGCAATTCAAATTGAGCAGTGTCATTGACAACCTGGCTCATGAGCTGGCCTGTTTGTTTATTACTATAAAAGCGCAGCGACAGATTTTGCAGGTGATTGTATAATTTGACCCGCATTTCGGCGACGATATTCCAGGCTGCATAATGGGCCCAATAGTCACTGGCCAGGCGAAAGACAGCCCGGGCAAGATAGGTGCCCAGCAGCAGCAGGGCAAGGTGCTGTACCTTGGGGATATCGGCTTTACTGAAGCTGCCTGTCAAAAGGTCAATCAGCTGGCTGATTAAGGACGGACCAAGCAGGTTTATTGCTGTATAGGCGATAATTCCGGTCACTGCACCGGCAAGCTGGCAGTAGTATTTTTTTGCTTCATATAGTAAGCGAATGATACATCTCATAATAGGGTCTTTTCTCCTCTGAAGGTTTGCGACTGTCTTTAGCAGTTCTAATGTAAGCGGAAAGCTACCGGCAGTGTGGTATAACACATTACCGTCCGTCCGCTGTCAAGGTCTTTGGCCGGGGCGAAACGCCACTCTTGTACAGCCGTTACGGCGGCATGATCCAATGCCTCGTGGCCGGAAGAGCGGAATACCGCAATAAAACCGGGTCGGCCATTCTCAAGAATTTGTACTCTCAGTATAACGGTGCCTTCCAACCCGGCCTGACGGGCCGAACCGGGATACTCCGGCTCTATCTTGGACAGGATGCGGGGCGGCGCTATACCGCCCCGCTGGCTGCTGCCGCTTCCGGCGTTGCCGACGGTATTGCCGCCAGTGGCAGGGGCGGATGATGAACTACTGCTGCCGACGGTGCCGGCAGCAGGGGAGATTTCGGTTGTCATGGACATCGTATCGTCAGACGTCACTGCCGGCACCGCGATAGACTCGTTTACTGCCGGAGGGAGCGGAGTTGACTGCGGAGTGGAAACGGGCGGTGACATAGGCTCAGGCGCACCGGAGGCGGGACTGGCTGACGGCAGCCCGGGGGCTAGATCCAGTTCGATAATCTGTTCTATAACCGGTGGAGCAGCAGATATGTGAGCGGCTAAAAAGCCTGCTGCCGCTAATAAGAAAATATGAAAAACGAGCGAGGTGGTAAGTGCTTTTTGCCAGCGTTTGCATGTCAGCATAGGTTACCTCGCCTTGATTTCGCTAGCCAGAGATATGCGCCGTGCTCCGGCCAGTTTGATTTCGTCAAGGGCAGCAATGACTTTTTCATAGTTGGTTTGTTTATCAGCCCGCAGCACAAAAACCGGCTCGGCCTGACCGGACATGGCAATACTGACGCGTTTGGCAAGCAGGTTCAAGGGCAGTTCTTCCTGTTCAAACAGGATTCGCCCGTCCTGCAAAACGGTAATATTAATACTGTTTGGTTTATCCTGCTGGACGGACGCCGCCTGGGGCAGGTTTACCGGAATGGTATGCTGGTCTACCATATAGAGGGTACTCATCATAAAGAAGACCAGCAGAAAAAAGATAATGTCAATCATAGGAATGATCATTAGCTGGGGCTGGTTTTCCACCCGCAGGCTACGCAATTTCATGGGTTTCCCTCCGGCTGCTTCTCTTTTGGGACAGTACATTGGCCACAAGAGCACAGATCTGCTCCATGTCGGTAACCTGCTTATCCAACCGGTGTGAGAAATAAGTATGGACAATCAAGGCCAGGGCAGCAACGCTTAGACCGGCGGCTGTTGCTACCAGCGCCTCGCCTACACCGCCGGTGATGGCCATAGGCTGGCCGGACTGAACGTGAAATACGCTGAAAGAACTAATCATGCCAATGACTGTGCCCAGCAATCCGAACAGCGGCGCTAATGTCACAATGGCACTGAGGTAGTTGAAGTATTCCCGGAGGCGTGCAGCCGCCAGCATGGCCGCCGCTTCCAGCGTGCCTGCCACATTACCGCCGTGCTGGTAGCTATGTAAGCCCTCACCGGCGATTTGGCTGATAACAGAGGGCGTTTGTTCACATAACTGAATGGCTTCGGGCAGACGCTGCCGTTCCAGGAGCGGACGCAGTTTAGTCGCAAACGCCTGTGCATCGATAGCATTGTTCTGATAATAGATAAACCTCTCTACTGCTATAGCAACAACAGCTAGCGAACACAGCAGCAAGAGATACATGACAGGGCCGCCTTTGTGAAAAAGACCGAGAGACTGTGATAAAAAATCCATTTTAAATACCTCCGTTAGTAAAAAATGATGGTAGTATATGATAATGAAACTCATTTTCATATACTAACTATAACATAATAGACAACCGGGTAAAAGCAGGGGAAAAGGAGATTGCGCTGATGGGCAATCTCCTTTGGTAACAGATATTACATTTTGTGTTCCACGCCGACATAGAAGCTGCGTGCCGGCATAGGGTATTCACCGGTAGTAGTACTCCAGTAGCTGCCAACCGTCTCATAGGCCTCATTTGTCAGATTATAACCTTTTAGAGAAACCCGCGTATCAGCCGTCATTTTGTAGTTTACGACCATATCCAAAGTGGTATAGGATCTGCTGGTAAACTTGGTGATATCGCGGCCGGTAGCCCGCCGCAGTGTCAGGTTGGTATTCCATTTATCCTGGTCGTACTCAACGTTGAGGCGATAGCCGTTTGGCTGACTGTTCCGGTTAGCAACTGTGGCAGTTTGCACGCTTGTAGATTCTATTTTTACGTAAGAATAGCCGCCCGATACATTCCATTGGGGGGATAATTTCTTTATTAAGCTGATATCCAAACCATTACGCTCTTCGTCGTCGACGTTAATATATTTTGTGAAGGGGTTGCCGTCACCATTCCAGTCCTGCCATCTCCAATCAAGGGCATCTTTGATCTTGCTGTGATAAGCACTGGCCTGTAGTTTGGTTCCGTCACCCAGTTCGGTATTTAAACCGATGGTTACTGTTTCTCCTGTTTCCGGTTTCAGGTCAGGGTTACCCTTCCAGTATAGGGTATTGCTGTACAGTTGCGCGAGTGTTGGGTTTTTAACGTGCTGTCCCCAAGAAGCGTAGACATTGCTAGTGGAATTAATTTCACGATTAGCAGTTACCCGCGAGGTAAGTTTGCCGCCGTATTGACTGTGGTTATCGTAGCGTGTACCGGCTGAGAGGGTCCACTCGTGAGGCAGCTTCCACCGGTCTTCAGCAAAAATAGCGCCAGTCGTAAAAGCTTTATCAATAGATTCATGGTCTTCCAGTTTTTCCTGCCGCCAGTCGGTGCCGCCAACTAAGGTGTTATTTTGGGCTAATTTCCAGCTCTGCTGCCAATTTACGCCGTTGGCAGTAAGGTCATAATTAGCTGCAAGTGAATTATAGTCGATTACCTGATACTCGTTGTGGTAGAAGCGGAATAAATCATTTGCTCCACGGTCTTTTCCCCATTGATAGGTAAGTGCGATATTATTATTTTTAGTCGTTGTGTAGCCGGTAGGATAAGTAACAGTTCCGTCACTCTTTAAAGGGCCGCCAAAACCTGCTTCGCCATCTGTGTGCTCAAATTGCAGTGAGAGCGAACGGTCCCCTTCCAGTTCCTTATCCAGGCGCAAGGTGACAAATTCTTGATCGAAGTATGTATTGTCAAGGGTTTTCACTTGGCCTGTCCGGGGATCTTTGTACTCAAGATCGTCCTGCTTTTTTTTCTCGGCGGTGAGGAAATAGCTAATGTCTCCGGTCTTGCCCTGGGTGGTGAGGTTATAGCGGCGGAAGCCCCAGCTGCCAAACTCGGATGCTGCTGTGGTTTGGGTTGAGTCTGCTTTGCGGGTAATGATATTGATAACACCGCCTACAGCATCACTGCCATAAAGGGAGGAGGCAGGGCCACGGACAATTTCAATTCTTTCAATATTATCTACGCCCAATTGATCCAGGACGATGCCGGGGTGATCGTTGCCGCTGATAACCAAATGGCTCCAATTCATTTTGCGTCCATCAACTAAAATGAGCACACGGTCGTCGCCATTGAGGAGCGGTACGGTAGCACTGCGACTTTGTTGTAAGGCAATGTTGCTTTTCTTCAATATCTCGGGAACGCTGGTATAGCCCCCTTTTTCAATTTCTTCCCGGGTGATAACGGTAACATGGGCTGCGATTTCTGTTTGTTTTACCGGAATACGGTTGGCGGTGACCACATATTCATCCAACGAGAATTCCTGGCTGCCGGCGGTTTCTTCTGCCGATGAGACTGCCGGCAGGCCAAATAAGAGAGCGCTGCCTAATAGAGAGCATAATACCTGTTTTTGAAGCTTGTTCATGAAACATCTCCTCGTAATTTTCTGTAGCGTAGAGCTACTAAATAAATAATAAATTGACTGACGTTAGTCAGTTGATAAAAATAAAAGTCCAATATGTACAAATAAACTCCTCTCGTATTTTGGGGAAGGTTATAAAATGGGGGCAAATCTCATTATTGACTGACAACAGTCAATAAATAATAAAAAACAACGCAGAATGAAAATCATTATCAATAAGAATTATAACTGCACTTGTTGCCTAGGTCAATACGGTAATTAACAAAATGAGAAATTATTTTTATGTACCGGACAGGGGACGGTGAAACTGTCTTGTTAAAAATAAATGTAAGTTTTATGGAACCTAAAGGATATTTAAACGAGTTAATAGAATAAATAGAAAAATAAGAAAAGGAGGCTAGTTTGTGAGGAAAAAATGTCATTTGGCAATCATCTTAACTATCATTGTGTCACTACTGTCAACCTCTGTTGCCTTTGCAGCTCAAGCTGTTGAGGAAGCAACAAAACCTGTTGTTTCAAGTGTTATTCCAGGTAATGTTTTCATTCCACGTGGAACTATGATTAAGGCTGAATTACTTCAAGGGGTTAATTCAGGAAAAAACAATGTCGGTGATAAAGTTATCTTCAAAACAACAGAAAGCGTCGTTGTTAATGGTGTGGTTGTTATTCCGAAGGGAACAACGGGGGACGCAGTGGTTGCAAGTGTAAAACGTGCAGGTTCCTGGGGCAAAGGCGGCGGAATTGAACTCGAGGCAAACAATACAAAGACAGTGAATAATGTCGAAGTTCCCTTATCGCTAGATACCAAAAAATATGGCGGAGGACAGGGAATGCTAGTACCATGGTTATTGGTAGGCGTCTTTTCAGGATTTATTAAAGGTAAAAATCAGGATATTCCTGCGGGAACAAAATTCTCGGTAGCGGTTGATTCAGATGTCGACCTAGGCGTTACTCCAGAACTATTAGCGAGTGCAGTGAAAAATACAATGACAGTTACTACTGAATGATTCATATGCCGTCTGCCTCTGGTGGACGGTTTTCTGTTTTGGTTATTTTGCAGTAAATAGTCTATATGACGCAGTTATTCGAAAGCCTTGCGATGATTGCCGCAAGGCTTTGTTGTGTTTAGACAAGAAAGCTTTAAGATAAATTAGTTTTGAAAAACAGTATAATTACCTGCAAAGCTTAAAGAAAATCGAAGCGTATGGGTCGCAGTACTACGCTAATTAACTTTTTTCTGCTTCTAAAAAAATTCTAAAATTTGGTGTTTATAATTAAATTATGATTTATCGCCGCAGTAAAAATTCATAGAGTCGCAATAAGCTGCTCTATTGAAAATATATCTTTTTTTGGCCCCCATCCCCATAGCCCGGCAACGTTGCGTTGCCGGGTATTTTTTTTGATTTTAGCTGGATGACGGCTTGCAAATACCCCCCTAGATTGCTAGGGGGGTATTTGTATAGTAGGTCTTTACGCTACATATTTTGTTCAGCCATAGATATGGTTGATGGTGAAGCAGTAATTTCTTCAAACTGGACAGTGTCATCATAGGTAAGCGGCATAGAGCTTGCTATTTCAAAGTAGGCATCTTCCATACTTGCGCTTGTCACATAATCGCCAGTAGCTTTTTGATTAATTAAGACCCGGTAGGTCGGCATCGGTAAACCCCCTTGTAGATAGAATACTTTATGCTAAAAAAATAACTGGCTGTTAAGCCAGTTTAGGAGAGGAGAAAAGTATGTACAATTCTAGTATGACCCCTTTTAGGAGTTCTTATACGATAAAGAATAGACAAAATTTCCTAGTAAAATTCTGTATTATTTGAGAAAAATTTGAATATTACGACTTAGCATAAAGGAGTTTATTTTGCTCCGTCGAATACCAAAAATTGACAATAAAATACGAGAAAGAAGCGAATACGAGAAAGTGTGCTATCAGGCTAACAGGGACAGAGATGCACATATGTGTAGGCTGCTCACCATCTACAGACTGATAGAGAGAGTATTATTACTGCCCCGGAGCAGGGAAGTATTCTGACTTATTGCATATGTGGATGAGGGGGAGAACCATATGGTTTTGAGTGAGGCTCATCAACGAGGCTGGACGCCGTATATCCTTGCAATGATTATTCCGGCGATTTCCTTTATTGTGCGACTAGAACTTTTGGAGGCTATTGGGAATAATCTGCCTTATGTCACTTTCTTTCCGGCCGTTATTATCACTGCTCTCTATGGAGGATTGTCTGCCGGTTTAGTGGCGACCGCCATATCGGCGATGCTTATTTCGTATTTCATATTAGACAGTCATTCTTTCTTTCTGACTTCTAATGATCAATTGGGTATGTTTGCTTTCCTTTTTAGCTGTTTATTGAGTTCTTACTGTTGTGAGGCCATCCATCGTGTAAAGGCGAACTTGCAGAAACGTACAGCTGAATTAATTGATGCAAATAGCAAGCTTCAAAAAGAATTTATTGAACGCGAACAGTTCGAGCAAGCCTTGCTAAATTTAGATCGCCTTAATCTGGTTGGCCAGATGGCTGCAAGTATGGGCCACGAAATACGCAATCCCATGACAACTGTCCGGGGTTATCTGCAAGTACTCAAAAGAAAGCAAGAATACCAGGAACAAAGTGATATATTCGAATTAATGATAGAGGAGCTGGACCGGGCCAATTCTATCATCACGGAATATTTGTCGTTAGCAAAAGATAAACATGTCGAATTAGAGAGTCGTGATTTAAATCACTTGGTAGAAACGATGTATCCCTTGCTGCAAGCGGACGCTAACGAGAGAGGGCATACGGTATATCTGCAATTGAATCTTATTCCTGACATTCAATTGGATGAAAAAGAAATCCGTCAGGCGATTATTAATATTGTGCGCAATAGTATTGAGGCAATTGATAAAAATGGGAGTATTTATATTAGTACTTACCGGGAAGCCAATGATATTGTATTAGCAATTCAAGACAATGGACCAGGAATGCCGGCAGCGGTTTTGGAATCCCTTGGAACCCCCTTTATGACCACAAAAGCAAATGGCAACGGGCTGGGGATATCGGTATGTTATCAAATTTTTCAGCGGCATAAAGCGAATTTTAAGGTTCTTTCCAATTCTGATGGAACAACCTTTATTGTGCGGTTTAAGGAAGTAATAGAGGGCATAGCCTAAAAAATGAGCAATATATTTTAGAGCCGTAAGGCTTTTTTGTTTTATGAGGATATGGTGATTAAAGTGAAAAATAGTAGACTGACGAAAAGATCGTTGCCCCATCCGGTTTGACGCTCTTACCTCAGTCTAAAAAAACATATAAGTCAAGTTTATGCTTGGCTCAGGCTATTTACTGACCGGCTTTGGTACACGTGGCGTTACTTCTTTTGCCGTATCTTTCTCAAGGTCCCCATAGATGTGTGTTAGAAGCTCGATAATTTGCTTGTTTTGTGATAAGAGGAGTTTCTGGTCCTTTCTAAGTTGCTGTCTTCTGTGGGTAGGAGTAAGACCTGCTTTAATCCTTTTTACTATATTTTTGATTGTTTTCCGATAAGAAGCCACTGTAACAACCTCCTTTTTAGTCTCTTTTACATAATATGTTTATGAGTTTAAAAAGGTGTAATTTAATCAGTGGCTTTGTAACGTCAAAACGCCGCTGCCGTTTTGAGACAAAAAAATAACTGGCCGTTAAGCCAGTCGATGGGAGAGGAGATATGAACTATATATTTATTTTTCCCAATTATTATTTTTTTAAACAGTAAAAAATGCTATATCTATATTTGTATCAAATATTTTCTTCGTTCCCAATTTCTGAAGGACTTGAACTCTCTTTAGGAACTTCTGCCTGTTCCGAGCTTTCATCTCTGTCTGCGAATTCCCGTGTCAGAAGATCAATGATTTGTTGCGTTTGTGCAATCAAAACTTCCTGGTTATGGGTTATCTGGCTAATCTGGCCGAGTGGTGAGAGGCCATTCTGAAATTTTTCAATGATACTTTTGATCACTTTTTCATAGGAAGCCATCTTTTGAAAACCTCCCTTTTCTCTATTCTTTTACATAATATGTTTAATGAATTTAAAAGGTGAGCAAGTATGGCAAAACGAGAAAGCCAGAGCTCCGCATATACGGTCACTCTGGCTTTGGTTGTGTGTCAACACATAACTAGTATGTCCTTTGGTTTCCTGTTTTAACCATTACCTTTTCTTTGTATTGTCTTGCTCTTGTGGTTCATATAGAATTTAAAAGCCCCGGCAAATGCCAGGGCTTTTAAGGAGGCTAATCCATCATTTCTTCCATCAGCATTTTAGCACCGAAGTAGACCATGGCACCCGCCACTAAAACTTTTGTGGTAGAAGACATGTCCGGCATATTAATATCCGGCATTTCCATATTCATCAGTTTACGCTTGCGATGCATATGAAACATATGACCACCTCCTTGCTTAGTTTAAACCTAATAGCACTGAAATGATGCAAAGCAAATAAAACCAAAAACAGCTATTTTACAAAAACCGGTGCGCACGAATTAGGGTAGCACCAGGAAGGACTGCACAACCGGGGCGTGCAAAAATAAGCAGGATAACAAGCCTGTCTTACTTCTGCTTTATCTTCTTCCCAATCAATTATTTCTGGAATTTGCCAGTTTGACATGAGGGTACCTCCTATAGGCATTTATTACATAATATGCTGACCGTATGATGAAGTTCTTACATGCAGGTGTTAAAAAGCCTTATAGGGAATTGAATCAGAGCAATACTATCAGGATAATGACAATACGTACACGCTAAGGAGAAAAAAGTTGATTCCTATGACTGGCTTATTTGGAAAAATTGACACGAAGTCGCTACTGCTTCGAAAAATAGAACCTGGCGACGGACCCACTCTGTTTGCGTACTGGTCAGATAAAGAAGTTACCAGATATATGAATATCAGCTCATTTGACAGGCTGGAGCAAGTACAAGAAATGATTAGTCTGCTAAACAATCTTGCTGACCAGGAACAAGCCTTTCGCTGGGCAATCATTTGCAAGCGTAATAATCAGGTTTTGGGGACTTGCGGTTTTAACAACTGGGACCAAGAGAATCACCGTGCCGAGATTGGCTATGATTTGGGTCGGCAGTATTGGGGGAAAGGCGTTATGACGGAAGCGCTCACGGGGTTACTGACGTACGGTTTTCAAACAATGGGGCTGAACCGTATTCAGGCACTTGTTGAGCCTGCTAATCAGGCGTCCCGCAGTCTGCTAATAAAAACTGGCTTTCAGGAGGAAGGATTACTTAGGCAATATGAACGGGTAAAAGAGCAATTTATTGATTTAAAGATCTATGCATTGCTTAAAAATGAGAGCAATTGTGTATAAATATTGAAAATTTGTATAGAAGGTTCTGTGTAAAAACAACAGGTGAAATTAGTTATTATGTCGAAGAGAAATATAAAAGTTACTCAGTAGTAACATTTACATGGTAAAACTAGTCTGTTGCGAAGGTTTTGGCAAAAAGATGAGAGGACTAGGAAGGTGTGTTAGCCGAAATGGGCTTTAAATTCCATGATTTAATCGGAAATGAATTGCAGTTTTCTTTGGAGCATCGGCTTTTTAATATAATACTGATTTTCGGTTTTTCCTTGGCCTTGTGGAGTGCTATTACAAACTATCTATTGAACCTGGACTCTTTGTTGGTGTGGACCTGTATCATTTCCGCAGCAGTTTTAGCGCTTCTTTATTATTTATCAATGGTAAAGAAATGTTATAATAGCGCTGTAATTATTTTAGTGGTAGCAGTCTTTCTTATTATTCCCGCTTCATGGATATTAAATGGCGGTATTTCCGGCAGTATCCCTTTTTATATTATTCTATTTTCATCCATGGGAGCGACCATACTGTTTGGCTTTCGTAGAATTGCCGTAGTATGCGGTTTTTTGGTAGCTGTTAATATTCTTCTGGTTTTAGAATATTACTACCCGGCGATAATAGTAGGTTATGCCAGTAGATTGGATCGATATATTGATATTTCAATTGGGTTAATGACTACCATTATTTTTAATGTATGGGTATTCATGGTCATTCTCAAGCATTATAAAGAAGAACAGGAAAAGGCCCAGCGATATCTGGCTCAAAGTGAACAAGCACAAGAACATTTGCTGTATTTAATTTATCATGATTCATTGACCGGTCTTTATAACCGGACCTATTTTGAAAAAGAAATTATTGAGTTTTCCGGAAATACGGCAGAGGGTATCGGTGTATTTGTAATTGATATTGATGGATTGAAATTTGTAAATGATACATTTGGTCATGCCCAGGGCGATATATTGTTGACTCGGGCGGCAACGATTTTCCAACTGGCCTTTCGAGCGCAGGATGTCATTGCCAGAACTGGCGGAGATGAATTTGCCATTTTGGTTCGCGGCAGTACCTTGGAAGAAATGGAGATACTATACAAGCGGATTCGTGACAATATCCGCCTTGAAAATGAGAAAAGCATGGACGGTGCTATTCCGGTACAAATGTCAGTTGGTTACGCTTACTCGTCTGCAGGTGATCAGGTGATATCCGATTTACTGCGGGAAGCAGATAATAAGATGTACCGGGAAAAATTATACCGCAAAGCCGGTATCCAGGGATCAATCATCCAGACGCTCAAACAAATGCTAGATGCCCGTGATTATAATAACGAAGCGCACAGCGACCGTATGCAGAACCTGGTCGCAACATTTGCTATAGCTGCCGGTATCCCTGAGTCAGACATAACCGGTATTCAATTATTTGCTGAATTTCACGATGTTGGGAAGATTGGCATTCCAGACCATATTCTAAATAAACAAGGGCCTTTAACGGATGAAGAAAGAACCGAGGTCCAGCGGCATTGTGAAATTGGTTACCGTATTGCCCAGGCTTCGACCGATTTGCTGCCTATCTCCGATTGGATATTGAAGCACCATGAGTGGTGGAATGGAGCAGGGTATCCACTGGGACTGATCGGCAAGCAAATACCTTTTGAATGCCGCATTATGGCAATAGTGGATGCTTATGATGCCATGACGAACCCCCGGCCTTATCGCAAAGCCCTGAGTCATGAAGCTGCAATTGCCGAACTAAAGCGCTGTGCCGGTTCGCAATTCGATCCCGGCCTGGTAAAGGTTTTTATTGCTACCGCCTGCCAGTGACAGGCGATAAAATGAGGTGAGTGCATGAAAGAATTTGAGTTTGCCAAGGAGATCAAGCAGGATTTAATACGAAATGTTCAGGAATTCTTTCTAAAGGAAAGAGAAGAAGAAATTAGTGAGTTTCAGGCGGCGGCATTTCTCGAATTTGTCGTAAAGGACATCGGTCCCTATATTTATAATCAGGCCTTAAAAGATGCACATACGCTGCTGAGCAACAGTATAGAAGATTTGTACGGACTTGAAAAAAGAGCGCGGTAAAAAAACAGCTCTGTCTTCTCAGCAACCTGGACTTATGTATCACCGATTATTGCTCAGGGAGTGGGGTATTGGTGGCTGGGAGAACAGATAACGGTACTGTCGCCGGTTGGGTTACTGCTGGTTTCGGCCGGTGTGCAGCTGCAGAATGCTAAAATGACGGATATTAGATAGCCAGACCTTAAAGGGGTCGGCTATTTTTTTGCGTAAACAGGCTTGACAAAAGACGCGAAAATTGATTATCATATAAATGAAAATGATTATCAATATCATTGAAATGAATTCTATTAGCGACTAAAGCATAGAGAGTTTATAACGGGAGGGGAAGATGTATTTACTAAGAAAAGGGATAGGACTTCTGATTGTTTTATTGGGGCTAATAATCGTATTGCAGCGGTGGTTAGCCTGCTGAAAATAGATAGACAGCATCACTTCGAATGTGAAAACAGGGAGGTAGGGCATGTCAATTTGGGTAAAAAGTGATTTCAAGCAGGTGTATGTCAATATTGGCGGTGATGTGTGTGCAGAGCACATCGAATTTTTGAAGAATAAATTGCTCGACCATTTGCATGATGGTTACCGGCGTATTGTTGTAAATATTGATGATGTGCATAATTGCCATAGTCATGCGCTAGCCATGTTGAGCTATGTTCAATACCGGATGTTAACCTGCGATGGAGAATTGATTATTGAAGATAGGCATGGCATTATTGAAGATTTAGCACAAGCGTTGACACAAGGCAGTGCTAGGTCTGCTTGTTAATGGGTTTTAGTAAATATTAATATATAAGCAGGGGGAATTGTAATGAGCAAGATAACGGTTATCTATTGGAGTGGTTCAGGTAATACCGAAGCAATGGCTGAGGCGGTTGCAGAAGGAGCTAAGGCCCAGGGCGCTGAAGTAAAACTGCTTCATGTTAGCGAGGCTGATAAAGACACTGTAATACATGCCGATGCGCTGGCTATTGGCTGCCCGTCGATGGGAGCTGAAGTATTGGAAGAAGCAGAAATGGAGCCTTTTATCAGCTCTATTGAGTCGGTAGTTGCCGGGAAGCCAATTGCACTTTTCGGTTCTTACGGCTGGGGTAACGGTGAATGGATGCAGGACTGGGTTGCCAGAATGCAAGGAAGCGGCGCAAAGGTTCTGGGCGAAGGATTAATCATCCAGAATACTCCTGATGGGGACGGCTTGGAATCTTGCCGGGCGCTAGGTAAGGAATTAAGCAACGCATAAAAGAGTAACAAACCGGTCTGGCATTTAGCCAGACCGGTTTGTTCTTTTTTTTACTGCCTATTTCTACTGCTTCAAACGGTGCGCTGCATGGTAAGTAGGACCTACGTAAGAATTGAGCGGGAAGGATTGTCCAATTGCAGCGGTAATAAAAGTTTTTGCCTGTTTAACTGCTGCGCGAACAGACAGACCCTGGGCCAGACCGGCAGTTATCGCTGCGGCATAGGTGCAGCCGGCGCCATGGGTGTATTTCGTATCGATCTTTACCGATTCCAGGATTTCGAATTCTTTTCCATCGTACAGCACATCGACTGCCGTTGCTGTGCCTAGTTTTGAACCGCCTTTGATCAGCACGTTTTTGGGACCAAGAGCATAAATTTTCTCGGCAGCCGCTTTCATATCTTCAACGGAGCGGATGGCAGCAAGGCCGCTTAGCTGTGTTGCTTCAAAGACATTGGGGGTAATGATGGTAGCGCGGGGAGCCAGTTCCTGGCGAATGCTGATGGCTGATTCGGGATGCAGCACTTCGTCAGTGCCTTTGCATACCATTACAGGGTCAATAACAACATTTTTAACATTATATTGGTCAAGTTTTTTGGCTACTAACGAGATTACCTCACTGGTAGCAAGCATGCCTGTTTTTAAGGCATCTACGCCGATTCCCGCCAAGACTGTTTCCAATTGTGCTTCCAACACTTCAATCGGCAAGGGATAGACGTCATGAGCCCATTCGTTATGAGGATTTTGGGCTACGATTACAGTAATGGCTGTCATGCCGTAAACCCCTAATTCCTGAAAGGTTTTCAAGTCTGCCTGCAGACCTGCGCCGCCGCTTGTATCTGAGCCTGCTACCGTAAGCGCCTTATATACTTTCATATTGTCATTCCTCCTATATAAGTATGTCAGTTAGGCATTTTCAAATTTGTAGTTGTATTATAAAATAAAAATGATGCTTTTGAAATATACAGAATGCATATCTTGGATAGGTACAGTTTGGGAGGCGATAGGGTGATGGAGTTAATTATGCTTAACCCGGGCAGTAAGGAACCCTTATATATACAGCTTTATAAATACTTTAAAGTTGAAATTGAAAACAGCAGGCTTGGCGAAGGGGAAAAGCTGCCGTCCATTCGCGGTCTTGCTAAAAGCTTGGCTGTTAGTAAAATTACCGTGGAAAAAGCCTATCAGCAATTAATGAGCGAAGGCTATATCGAGAATTGTGACCGCTCCCGGTATCGGGTAAACAAATTTGAAGGCACTGCGTTTAAAGTAGGTTTACCTCCCGGACCGCAGGTCGTTAGTGCCGTAAAAGAAGAATTAGATGAGGGCAGGGTGCTATATGATTTTGCCAGCGGTGAAATGGATATTGACGGCTTTAATTTCTCCTTATGGAAGCGGTATATCAGTAAGGCTTTTTTTAACAAAGAACGCCTGGTGGGCTATGGAAATATTCAGGGTGAAGAAGAATTGCGCAGTGAGATTGCGAAATATGTGCATAACTCGAGAGGCGGAAAGGTCCGTAAAGAGCAAATTATTATCGGCCCCGGTGTACAAAGCCTGTTAAATACGCTTTGCAGTATCTTAAAGGCTGACAATAGCAGTATTGCTTTTGAAGAACCGGGCTTTAAAAATGGCCGTCATATTTTTGCCGATCATGGCTTTCACATCATTCCCATCACAATGAAGACCGACGGTATTGATATGGAGGAACTGGTGAGCAGCAAAACCCGTCTGGTGTATATCAGTCCGTCCCATCAGTTTCCTACAGGCTATATTATGCCTATTGGCAAAAGGAACCGGCTGCTGAGATGGGCTGAAGAGGTTAGTGCGACAATTATTGAAGATGATTATGACAGTGAGTTCCGTTATTTTGGACGTCCCATTCCGGCTCTTAAGGGGCTTGATAATGGTGGAAATGTCGTATACTTAGGTTCCTTCTCCAAGGTTATGCCGCCTTCCATGCGAGTCAGTTATATGGTGCTGCCCGACCGTCTGTTGCCGGTGTATCAAAAGAATTCATCTTTGTATAATCAGGCAGCGTCTACTATTGAGCAGCTTGCTCTTGCTAAATTTATGGCCGACGGACATCTCGAGCGGCAGATACGGCGGTTGCGTAAATTATATTATGAAAAGAGTTTATTGTTTTTTGATGCTCTTAAGCAGGTATTCGGCAAGCAGATAGAAGTCAATGAGACGGAATCGGGCCTGCATACGCTTATCACGGTCAAATCTGATCTCAGGGCACAAGAACTGGTTGACAGGGCCATGGCACGAGGCTGCAGGGTGGCATCGGTGCAGGATTACTATTGGGAGCACATGCCGGAAAAACAGCCTCAGATGATATTATATTTTTCTAAGATACCGGCAAGTCATATGCAAATTGCTGTCCAATTACTAAAAGAAGCCTGGTTTACGGCAGGTTGAGGAGCGGAAAATATGAAGACGAGAGTGCCCTTTTCCTTTGTTCATTGTGCTGATTTGCATCTGGATAGTCCTTTTGAGGGGCTGTCCAGCAAAAATGATAAACTGGCAGACTTGCTGAGAGAGGCAACTTTTCAGGCTTTTGACAATGTTATTACCATTGCGATTGAAAATAAGGCTGCCTTTGTTTTGATCGGCGGCGATATATATGACGGTGCCGATAACAGTCTGCGGGCGCAAATACGGTATGCCGATACGCTGGCCCGGGCGGCTAAGCACGGGATCTTTTGTTATGCGGTGCATGGCAATCATGATCCGGTGAAGGCCTGGCGAGCTAACATTGCCCTGCCGGAGCAGGTTCATGTATTCAGTGATGACCGGGTTGAGCGTATCCCGGTAGTGCATCAGGGACAAGAAATCGCCCATATTTATGGAATTAGTCATAACGATTATCAGATCAAACATAATTTAGCCGCCAAATTCATGCGCCAGGACGGGGATGACTATGCGATTGGCTTATTGCATTGCAATGTCGGCGCCTGTGCCGGTTATGACGACTATGCTCCGTGTACGGTAAGCGATTTGCGCAGCAGTGGCATGGATTACTGGGCTCTGGGGCACATCCATGGAAGAGATGTATTGTCGGCCCATGTGCCGCTTATTGTTTATCCGGGCAATACACAGGGGAGAAGCAGCAAGGAAACGGGCGAAAAAGGCTGCTATCTTGTCCGTGTTAATGAGGATAAGCAGACAGAAATGACTTTTCATGCTACCGATATGGTTAGATGGTTTCAGGCGAGTATAACCATTAATGAAGAGGAAACGATCGACAGTCTCCGGGAAAAACTGTTTGCCAAACAACAGGAACTGCGTGCTGCAGCCCAAAAGCGCGGCAGTATCAGCCGGCTGACTATTACCGGCCGTGGCAAGCTGCATGGCCTTTTGCGGCAGTTGTCGACAGAGCGCGATTTAGTAGCCGATTTAAATGACGGCGAAGAGCAGCGGAGTGACTTTGCCTGGATTGATGCTATTACTGTCAAGACTAAACCGGAGTTTGATCTGGAAAAACGCAGGCAATTGCCTGATTTAGTTGGTGATTTTCTCCGTTCAGCAGATGCCGTCCGGCAAGGGGCAGATGGCAAGCCGGCGGGGGAAGTGATCCGGGACATTTTGCTGAACCGTCCGGAAAGTAATAAAATTAAGCCTATTATTATGGATCTTTCCGAACAGGAGTTAGTGGAATTGCTGGATGAGGCTGAAATTACCGGACTGGACCTGCTGCTGGCGGGGGAGGAGCTGCGGTGAGAATTAAAGAGATACACATCGATCATTATGGTATCTATCAAAATCACAGCATCGCTAACTTGCCTGCAGGCTTAGTTGTGCTTGTCGGTCAAAACGAAAGCGGCAAAACGACCTTGATGGAGTTTATGCGCTCCATACTGTTTGGTTTTCTCAAAAACAGTGGGGCTAGTCAAAGCGGCAAACTGCTCATTGAGGCTCACGATGGTAAAACGTATCTTATTAGCCGCAGCGGGAAATCTGTATTTGTTACCGACGATACCGGGCAGGCCTCTCCTTTTGAACCGGCAGTTCAATGGCTGAGCGGCCTGGACCGTTCTACCTATCAAAAGGTGTTTGCTGTCGGACTGGATGATTTGCAAGGCTTAAGGCTGCTTGCCGAAAACACCGTCCGGTCCCGGTTCTTCGCGGCAGGAGCGGGCGGAGCGGTGCTGGTTGATTCGATAAGAAAAGTGGATGATCAGCTGGGAGATTTGCTAATTGCCGCCGCCCAGGGAAAAAAACAGATTAATAAGCTGCTAAAGGATCAGGAAGCAATTAATGCTAAAAGCCGGGAGGCCAGAAAAGACGAGGTTCTATATGCCGCTCTTGTTGAAAAGCGGGCTGGTCTTATTAATGAAATACAAAAAGAAACGTCACGTCTGCAGACAATTAACAGTCGCTTAACAACGCTGGCTCAGCTTGAACAGGCCTGGGAGCCGTGGACCAAGCTGCAGCTGGAAAAAGAAAAAGAAGCCCAGGTCAGCTTCTGTAGGCAGTTTCCCGCCAATGGCTTACTGCGGCTGGAACAACTGCTTCGTCAGAGGCAGGATTATCTGCAGGAAGTGCAGGATAAAACCGGCCGGCATCAAAAGGTAGCCGGTCAATTGGCTGCACTGACAGTTGATGACGCTATTCTTAGCTTGGAAAGCGATATTGAACGCCTTTACGGAGAAAAGGGCAGGTTTGCCATAGAAAGTAAGCAGCAGCCGCTTACCGTAGCCGAACAGCAAAGTCTGCACGAACAGTACGAACGGGCTTTGCGGGAAATCGGCTCTGAATGGAATGATGCTATGCTGGATGAGGTGGATATTTCGGTTGCTGTCCGCCAAAAGGTGCAAAGCTTTATTGCACTGTTTCAGCAGGCCGCTCAAAAAGTCAGTCAGGCCCAAAGCACGGAAAAGCAAGCTGCTCAAGCCTTGGAAGAGCTTGATAAGGAAGTTGGCAGGCAGCAGTTAGTACTGGACACTACGCCTGTTCCCGGTGTCACCAGTGCTGCTGAAATGGAGTCGCTCGAAGAAGGCTTGCGAATTACGCGCAGCCAGTTAATCAGAGGTCAGCATATTGCGCTAACCAGGAAGTCTGCCTTGCAGGCAGCAGCGGATGTTGACAATCAGCTGGCGGCACTGGTTAAAGGGCGTATGCTGCAGCAGCCGCTCTTGCCGGGCTGGTTAGGTCCGGTGATAGGGCTGGGTTGTTTGGCAGGTGCTATCTTCTTGTGGCCGGCTTCGGCTGCTGCTGCAATGCTTACAGCATTGGCCGGTTTGGCAGTTGCTTTTGTTGTACGACGGCAGCAGCGTCTTCAGGTTAAGGAGCGTCGTGCCTGGGCGCAGCACGTGTCTGCCGAAGAAGTGCGGCTGCAGCAGCAGAAGGCTAAGCTTGTTAGATCGATTGCTGAGTTAGATGAGCAAGGGCAGCTTTGTGAGGAGCGGCTTGAGAGGGCGACCAACGAAATGGGTTTGGGTAAACCTGATACGATAGAGGAAGCTGATGAGCTGGAGAAACAAGTTGCTACGATTAGAAAAGCTTTTGAAGGCTGGTCACTGCTAACCGGCCGGCTGGCAGAGCTGACTGTAAAGCAAAAAGCGGCAGTTCTTATGGCAGCGGCTGCCAGGCGGGACCGTGAAGAATGCCTTCATGAGCAGCAGGCGGTCATCGGAGAATGGCAAACCTGGCTAAAAGACCGGTATTTTTCCCCGGATAGCAGTCCGGGAGCTTTTGAAATTGTTCTGAAAGCGGTTGAAAACGCCCGGGCGCTGCGCAGGCAGTACTGTCAACTGGCAGCGCGGGCAGCGGCTGCCGCTGAGTATTTGGGAAAGGTACAGGCTGAATTTATCCGGATCATGGAAAAGGCAGGACGCCATAGCAGTGGTATGCCTACTATTTATGAGTTAGAAACGCTATACCAGGAGCTGGCAGCTGCCCGTACGCTTGCCAAGGAAAGAAGCCACTTGCAGGAAGTGGTAAATGAAGCCCGGATAAGTCTTAACCGAAGCCTGTCGCAGGCTGATCTCATTCAGGTAGAATTAACGGAACTGCTTGCCCAGGCTGGAGCAGCGAATGAAGAAGAGTTCCGGCAGTTGGCTGAACAGCATGCTCAATGGCTGGCTTGCCGGGACAGTATAGACAGATTGGCAACAGCATTACGGGTTGTTGCCGGAACGGCTGCTAAACAAGCCAGCCTCGAGTCGGTACTGGCCGGCACCAACATACTGGAAGTGTTGCAGGAAAAGGAAGTGCTGCACCGGGAGAAAGCTGTTCTTGAAGAGGCTGCTGCTCAAAAACCGCAGGAAATAGGCGCTATTGATATACAGCTCAAGCAATTGGGACAGGACGATAAAATGAACGTTATCCTGGCAGAGAAAAATACAATTGCTTCTCAGCTCGACAGCTCTAGTAAGCAGTGGGCCAAGCTGGCACTTTGCCGCCATCTGCTGGACCAGGCGCGCAGTATTTATGAACAGGAGCGGCAGCCCAGTGTTATTTTACAAGCTGATAAGTTTCTCCGGATTATGACCAATAATCGCTATCAAATGCTGTCGGCTATAGGCGGCAGTGATGTTCAACTGCTTGACAGCGCCCGCAACAGCAAAGGTGAAACTGCCTGGAGCAGTGGATTAGGCGATCAGGTATACCTGGCGATAAGGCTGGGACTGGCGTTGGAGTTCGGCCGCCTGATCGAACCGCTGCCCCTTATTCTGGATGATATCTTAGTCCGTTTTGATGCTGTCCGGCAAAGGGGGGCCGCTAAAGTATTACTGGAAATTGCCAAAACGCAGCAGGTCTTTTTGTTTTCCTGTCATGAACACACCCGGCAGGTCATTCGGACTGTACATGCCTGTACAGAGGACACATTGGCTCCGGTGACCTATTATGATGTAAATAATGGGACGGTTTGCCCTAATTTGACATGAAAACCCCCTAGACTTTCGCCGTAATTTGGGTTATACTCAGTTACAAAGTACTAATGTTTTCTGCAAGAGGACTATAATTTAATAATAAGCTTACACTCGTATAATCTTGGAAATAGGGTCCGGGAGTCTCTACAAGGTGACCGATAAAATACCTTACTATGAGTGGATGTGCCTCAGTTCATAGGTTGCGTTTATTTGTCTATGGCTGGAGGTATATACCCATTTTTATGGGACACGCCGAAGGGATTAAAAGCCCGGGCGGGTGAGTTAGTGAGCAATGTTGCGTGCTAGCCTACCTTTGCTCGGGCTTTTGTGCGTTTTTTACGGCTGCTCTGGGGCTACACCCCTGATATAGAGCGAGTGGCATTATACTTAAGGAGGAGATACGGTGAAGAAACAAGGAAAACGCAAGATTGGTGTGCTGCTGCTGGCGATGCTGGTAATTGCTGCTGTATTCGTAACCGGTTGTGGAAAAACTCCGGCACCGGCTGATAAGGCACCGGCAAAAGCGGACAAAGTGAAGGTTGCTTTTATCTATGTGGGACCTGTTGGTGACGCAGGCTGGTCTACTGCTCATGACCAAGGCCGTAAGTATTTGGAAAAAGAAATGCCTAACGTAGAAACTACTTATGTTGAATCTGTTCCTGAGGGCGCAGATGCAGAGCGGGTACTTACCGAGCTGGCTATGAAAGGCAATAAGATTATATTTGCTACCAGCTTCGGGTATATGGATTATGTCCAAAAAGTAGCGCAAAAGTTTCCTGACGTAACCTTCCTGCATTGCTCTGGCTTTAAAACAGCCAATAATGTCGGTACTTATTTCGGCAGAATGTACCAAGCCCGCTACTTGTCAGGTATTGCTGCCGGTAAGCAAACGCAAAGCAATACTATCGGTTATGTAGCCGCATTCCCCATTCCTGAAGTAATTCGCGGTATTAATGCCTTTACTTTAGGAGCTCAGTCTGTTAATCCTGATGTGAAGGTAAAAGTAGTATGGAGTAATACCTGGTATAATCCTGCTACTGAAAAAGATGCTGCCAAGAGTTTGTTAGACGCCGGTGCTGATGTTATTGCTATGCACCAGGATACTCCTGCTCCTATGCAGGCTGCTGAAGAAAAAGGAAAGTTTGCCGTATCCTATAACTCGGACATGCGCAACTTCGCTCCTAAAGCCGTATTAACCGGCCCGGTCTGGAATTGGGGACCGTATTACGTAAAAACGGTCAAAGCTGTTCTTGATAAAACCTGGAAATCCGAACAATACTGGGGTTCTATGGCAGAAAATATCGTTGACCTGGGACCATATGGCCCGATGGTTGCTGAAGACACTAAAGCGCTGATTGCCAAAAAGAAAGACGAAATTATTAAAGGCTCCTGGGATGTGTTTACCGGACCGGTCAAAGACCAGCAGGGTAACGTGAAAGTTCCGGGCGGTCAAAAGATGTCCGATAAAGATATGCTGGAATTTAACTGGTTTGTCCAAGGGGTAGAAGGTACTATTTCCAAGTAAAGAAAAGAGGAGGCCGTTTTGAAAGAAACGGCCTTTTGCTTGATAATTAACAGTTCGCGTTTATACTAAGCGCCAAGTGTCAATTACCAAGATACACCAAGAAAGGTGGATATATATGAGCGCAATACCGATGGTAGAAATGGTGAAGGTGACCAAACGGTTTCCTGGCGTGGTTGCCAATGATAATGTGAGTTTGACTATTGACGCCGGACAAATTCATGGCTTGCTTGGCGAGAATGGGGCTGGAAAAAGCACGCTCATGAGCATTCTTACCGGTTTGTACCGGCCCGATGAAGGTGATATTTATATCAAGGGAAAGAAGGTAGACATGCTTTCTCCTAAAGATGCTGTCACTCAGGGCATTGGCATGGTCCATCAGCATTTTAAGCTGGTCAAGTCCTTCACCGTAGCAGAAAACGTTATTCTGGGCATGAAGGATATGGGTGTCTTGTATGATAAAACCAAAATACAAGCCCAAGTGGAACGGTTTTGTACACAATATGGTATGTGTATTGATCCGGCTGCTAAGGTATGGCAGCTTACAGTGGGTGAGCAGCAGCGGGTGGAAATTATCAAGGCGCTGTTCCGGGGTGCTGAGATTCTTATTTTAGATGAACCTACCGCTGTACTGACGCCGCAGGAAGCAAAGGATCTGTATAAAACACTGCGCTTGATGGCCGGTCAGGGTAAGGCAATTATTGTGATATCTCATAAATTAAGTGAAGTGCTGGAAGGCACGGACATGATCAGTGTCCTGCGGGGCGGTAAGCCGGCAGGAAGTACAAAAACGGAACTGGCCAGTGAACAGGAATTAACCCGCTGGATGGTGGGGCGCAATGTAACGACTCATATGGACAGGGCGGCTAATGAGCCTGGTGAAGTAGTACTGGAACTGGATAAGGTGTCCTGTTTGAATAACCGGGGTCAGCTGGCAGTGCAGCAAGCGTCTATCCGTATCCGGGCGGGTGAAATTCTTGGTATTGCCGGAGTGGCAGGCAATGGACAAACCGAATTGGCTGAAGTGGTGGCAGGACTGCGCTCAATAGAGAGCGGTACTAAGCACGTCGGTGGAGTAGATCATACCTTTAGCGGCTCCAGGGACATGATTCGCGCCGGAGTAAGTTATGTGCCGGAAGACCGGCTGGGGACAGGTCTGGTGCCTGGTCTTAATGCTGTCGACAACTACATCCTGAAGAGCTATGCCCAAAAAGGGTGGCTCATTAACTGGCAGCAGGCCCGGGAAGAAACGCAAGATGTCATTAGCAGCTATGATATTAAAATGGCTAATCTTTTTAATCCCGTAAAAATGATGTCTGGCGGAAATCTGCAGAAGCTGCTCCTCGCCAGAGAGATAAATGCTGATCCGCGACTGCTTGTAGTGGTATATCCTATGCGCGGGCTGGATGTGGGGGCAATGGCGGCGGTACGCAAATTGCTGCTGGCTGAAAGAGAAGCGGGCAAGGCCATCCTGCTCATTTCCGAAGAATTAGATGAGCTGTTTGCGCTGAGTGACTGCATTGCCGTTTTGCATAGAGGTGAAATTATGGGTGTTGTCCATCCCCGCACTGTGACTGTGGAAGAGGTAGGGATGATGATGGCCGGGAAAAGGATGTTGGAACAGCATGCTGTATAATCTATTATCCGGTTGGCGTTTGGAAAAGCGCGGTACCGTTTCGCAAGTGATGATGGTTGTTGTACCTCTCCTGTCGATCGTAGTGGGCTTAGCCTTTGCCGGGATTTTTATTGCTCTCACCGATAAGAATCCTATCGATGTCTACCTGCTCATGCTGGAAGGTGCCTTCGGTTCTGCCTATGGCTTATCCGAGACGGTGGTTAAGGCCGTGCCGCTTATTTTGTGCAGTCTGGCTGTAGCCCTGGCCTTTCGCATGCAACTGTGGAATATCGGTGCCGAGGGGCAGTTATATATGGGGGCTTTTGGGGCTACCTGGGTAGCCTTAAGTTTTCCCGAGTGGCCTGCCGTACTGGTGCTGCCTGCCATGGCAGCGGCCGGATTTATTGCAGGAGGTATTTGGGGCTTGCTGCCGGCTATTCCTCGGGCCTATTTCAAGGTGAATGAGACAATTACCACTTTGCTGATGAACTATATTGGTATTTTGTGGGTCGATTATCTGGTCTATGGCCCCTGGAAAGATCCCAAGGGACTAGGATTTCCGATAACCGCTCCTTTTTCAGAAGCTGCAATTTTGCCTGCTTTTGGCGTAACCCGTATTCATTTGGGACTGGCCTTTGCACTCGCAGCGGTACTCGTTTTATATATTGTTTTAAAATATACCCGCTGGGGCTTTGAAATTCGCGTCAGTGGCGAAAGCGCGGCGGCCGCTAACTATGCAGGGATGAACTATATCAAAAACATTCTGCTAGTCATGTTTATTAGCGGCGGGTTGGCCGGTATCGCCGGTATGACGGAGGTTTCCGGCATTACCCAGCGTCTGCAGCACGGTATATCTCCCGGTTATGGATATTCGGCTATCATTATTGCCTGGCTGGCTCGCCTCCATCCGGTGGCAATTGTGTTAGTATCAGTTGTTTTTGGCGGTTTGTTAGTCGGTGGTTTCAGCATTCAGACAAGCGGCTTTCCTGCTGCAACAGTAGCTATGCTGCAAGGGGCTATTCTCTTCTTTGTTGTGGGAGGAGAAATATTCATGCAGTATCGTCTAAAATGGGTAGGGAAAGGGAGGAGTGCCTGATGGAACAATCAATTTGGATCGCTATTTTAGCATCGGGCATTATTGCCGGAACGCCTATTTTGCTTGCTGCCCTTGGCGAAATGCTTACGGAACTGTCGGGTGTATTGAACCTGGGAGTAGAAGGAATGATGCTGGTTGGAGCGGTGACCGGCTTTATGGTTGCTCTGGATACGGGACAACCCTGGTGGGGGCTGGTGGCTGCTATTGTAGCAGGCGGTCTCATGGCGCTGATTCATGCTTTTCTGACGATAACTCTTAGGGCTAATCAGGTGGTCAGTGGCTTAGCCCTTACTATTTTTGGCACAGGCCTTAGCGGCTATATCGGCAAATCGTTAATTGGCCTGCCTTTGCCTGTTACTTTTAAGCCGGTATTTTTGCCGGGCTTGAGCAATATTCCTATTCTGGGACCCATCTTATTCCAGCACGATCTGCTGGTTTATATCAGCTATTGTCTGGTGGCGCTGCTCTGGTTTTTCCTGTTTCGTATGAAAAAGGGGCTGGAACTGCGCTCAGTAGGAGAAAATCCCAGCGCAGCAGATCTTGCCGGGATTAATGTTTTTGTTATGCGTTATATCTTTGTTATTGCCGGCGGTATGCTTGCCGGCATGGCGGGAGCTTATTTGTCGCTGGCTTATGCGCCCTCCTGGCTGGAGAATATGACGGCAGGACGTGGCTGGATTGCTGTTGCCTTGGTCATCTTTGCCACGTGGCATCCAGGAAAAGCTTTCCTGGGAAGTTTCCTGTTTGGTACGATCGATGTTTTAGGCTTTCATATGCAGAACTTCGGCATTTTAATACCGTCCTTTTTCCTGAAAATGCTGCCTTATATCATTACCATTGCCGTATTAATCCTTGTAACCCGCGAAACCAAAACGCGGCGCGTAGCTGCACCTG
>Ga0366782_1030_pt1 | contig 25846 bp, 24 predicted proteins | sample TotcelHN113001L9_FD_207088 | JGI IMG/M metagenome (GOLD analysis project Ga0366782, IMG submission 207088) | Enriched cells from coal bed in the Powder River Basin, Montana, United States - Total cells N11 rep2 HSBNCT.N11.300.1.L9 ...
GGCTCCGGTAAAAGTACGATGATACGCTGCATGAATTTATTAGAACGCCCCAGCAGCGGCAAAGTTATTGTCGACGGTACAGACATTATGGCAGCCAATGCGGCTGTCAACGACATCCGTCAATCAGCCGCCATGGTTTTCCAGCAATTTAATCTCTACCCACATAAAACAGTGTTAGAAAACCTGACACTTGCTCCTGTTTTAGTTAAAGGAGTTGCCAAAAAAACGGCAGAAGAAACGGGTATGGCTTTTCTGGAACGGGTTGGATTAAAAGAGAAAGCCCATGCTTATCCTTCGCAGTTATCCGGAGGTCAGCAGCAGCGGGTGGCAATTGCCAGAGCACTGAATATGCATCCCAAAATCATGCTATTTGATGAACCGACCTCTGCTCTTGATCCCGAAATGATTAATGAAGTGCTTGATGTTATGGTCGACTTAGCTAATGAAGGAATTACCATGGTAGTAGTTACCCATGAAATGGGCTTTGCCCGGCGCGTTGCTGACAGAGTTATTTTTATGGACGGCGGTCAAATCATTGAACAGGGTACTCCTGAACATTTCTTTGTTAATGCCGAACATGAACGAACAAAACTGTTTTTAAGTCGGATATTACATTAATAATAAAACAAAATGAGGGGGATTTTCCCATGAAAAAGACTGGTTTATTGGCACTTATTGTCATACTGGCATTCACTTTCATTGTTACAGGCTGCGGTGGTACCACTCAGAAAGCAGAAGCTCCTAAAGATGCAGTAGCCGCCGATATAAAAGCAATTAAAGACCGGGGTGTACTAAAAGCGGGCGTTAAAGTTGACGTTCCCAAATTCGGTTATAAAGATGCACAAAGCGGTAAAGTAGAAGGCTTTGAAATCGATCTGACCAAAGCAATTGCCAAAAAAATTCTTGGTGATGAAACTAAAATTGACGTACAGGGCGTAACTGCCAAAACGCGTGGTCCTCTGCTTGACAATGGCGAAGTTGATATGGTTATTGCTACCTTCACCATTACAGAAGAACGCAAACAAACGTATAACTTTTCCGATCCCTATTTCATTGACGGCGTAGGTCTATTAGTGAAAAAAGCTTCCGGTATAACTAACCTTAAAGGTTTAGACGGCAAGAAAATCGGTGTAGCCCAAAGTGCTACTAGCAAAAAAGCTGTTCAAGAAGAAGCTGATAAAGTGGGCGCTAAAGTTACCTTCCTTGAATTCGGCACCTATCCCGAAATTAAAGCTGCCCTGGATTCAGGCCGCGTAGATGCCTTCAGTGTTGATACTGCCATTCTCTTTGGTTATTTGGATGACTCTACCACTATTCTCTCGGAACGTTTCAGCCCTCAGCAATACGGAGTTGCCACCAAAAAATCCAATACCGCTTTAGCTAAGCTGGTAAATGATACACTCAGCGACATGAAAAAATCGGGCGAACTTGACAAACTAATTCAGAAGTGGGGTCTTAAATAGTGTCCGGTCCTTTCGCCGGCTTTAAGTGGCTGGCTTTAGCACAAGACTGGTCGGTATTCGCTGAGGGATTTCTCACCACTATCATCGTATCTATCCTCGGGCTGGCGCTGGCGCTGGCCCTGGGAGTCTTATTCGGAGTCATCGGTTCCGCTCCCTCGAAAGTATGCCAACTCGCTAACCGGTGCTATGTCGAATTTATTCAAAATACTCCGTTGGTTATCCAAGTTTTCTTCCTGTATCACGGGTTACCTCACCTGGGCATCATGTTACCGGTTTTTTCGGTTGGTGTTTTAGGAGTGGGTTTTTACCATGGAGCCTATATCGCCGAAATTATCCGGGCTGGCATACAAGCCGTTCCGAGGGGACAAATGGATGCCGCTCAGTCACAGGGTTTCACCTTTTGGAGTGCCATGCGGTATGTTATTGTACCGCAAGCCAAACGGGTTGTCTTTCCGCCAATGACAAACCAGGCCGTAAGTCTAATCAAAAACACTTCTGTCATGGCCATGGTCGCCGGCGGGGATCTCATGTATCAAGCCGATTCCTGGGCAAGTACCTATCTGCACTACGGTCCCGCTTATGTTGTCACAGGACTGTTATATCTGTCCATCTGTTACCCGCTGGCAGCCTATGCTAGGCGTTTAGAACGCCGCATGGAGGTGTCGCTATGATTCAGGAACTGTTCAAACCGGAATTAGCCTGGTTTTTGTTTGACGGCCTCTTAGTAACATTAGAAATTGCTTTCTTTTCTATCTTTTTAAGTTTATTCTTTGGTACCATATTAGGAGTAGCCCGTTTTTCTAATCATGTCATTTTTAGTAAACTGGCAACCCTGTATATTGAAACAGTACGTAATATCCCTACACTGTTATTTATTCTGGCAGCTCGCTTTATGACCAATCTACAGCCGGCGAATGCCGGAATTCTGGCAATGACAATATTCACCTCAGCTATAGTTGCCGAAATCGTCCGTGGCGGTTTGAACTCGGTTAACAAGGGGCAATGGGAAGCAGCCCGCTCACAAGGCCTGACGTATGTTCAGACACTGCTGTACGTTATTTTACCCCAAGCCTTCCGCAACATGATTCCTCCCTTAATGTCACAAACAACTACAGTTATCAAAGATACTTCTTTTGTCTGGGCAGTCGGTATTGAAGAGCTAACCGGCAAAGGGATGATTATTATGGGTAAGTACGGCAGCACCGGTCAAGTATTTGCTATCTTCGGCACCATTGCAGCCACCTATTTTGTCATTAATTATGTGTTGTCTGTCGTTGCCCGCGCACAACAGCGCCGGCTGGCAGCCAGAAGCTATTAAAAGAAGAAAGGGTATTCCTGGTAAGTTCCAGGGATACCCTTTCTTTTTATAGAGCACTATTTAAAAAAGCCTGTGTCCGCGGATGCTGAGGTGAATTGAACAGCCTTTGAGGCGTTCCTTCTTCTACAATCTCCCCTTTATCCATAAAAATAACACGATGAGCTACTTCGCGGGCAAAGGCCATTTCATGGGTAACTACCACCATGGTCATATGTTCCTCAGCCAACTGCCGCATGGCTTTCAAGACTTCGCCGGTCAATTCAGGGTCAAGTGCTGAAGTAGGTTCGTCAAACAGCATAATGCCAGGCTTCATGGCTAACGCCCGGGCAATTGCTACTCGCTGTTTCTGCCCGCCTGATAAGTGCGACGGATAGACATCCTTTTTTTCTAATAAGCCTACTTTATCAAGCAGCATTTGGGCCTCAGGAATGATTGCCTCACGGCTAGCGCCTTGCACCACTTGGGGAGCCTCAATAACATTCTCCAAAACAGTCAAGTGCGGAAACAGATTGAAATGCTGAAATACCATACCCATTTTGCGGCAAATGCGACGAGCTTCCCCTTCAGCAGCATAGTGGCTTTTGCCTTCCGGGTTGTCAGCCGCCAGCACTTCGCCCTCTACTGCAATGGTACCCCGGTCAATAGCCTCGAGCCGGCTTAAGCAGCGCAGCAAGGTACTTTTACCTGAGCCGGAAGGCCCAATAATAGCAACCACTTCCCCCTTTTGCACCGACAGAGAAACATTGTTTAGTACCGCCAATTGCCCAAAGTTTTTATAAATATGTTCCATCCGTATCATTGTCATTCTCCTATTCATCATACACGGCATAGCGCTTTTCCAGCTTTTGAAATATCCAGGTAAGCACAAAAGTCATTGCCAGATAAAAAACAGCAGCTACCAGAAAAGGTGCAGTATCAAAGTCGCGCTGCACAATCGACCGGGTAGTGCGCAGCAAATCATTCATTGCCAAAACATAAATAAGTGAGGTATCTTTCACCAAAGTAATCGTCTCATTGCTTATTGGCGGCAGTACCCGTTTAATTACTTGGGGCAGCACAATGCGCTGCATGGTTTGCACATAAGACATGCCAAGTACTTTGGCACCTTCGTATTGTCCCCGTTCGATTGATTGGATGCCGGCCCGGAATATTTCCGCAAAGTATGCGGCGTAATTTAAAGTAAAGGCTACCAGTGCTGCCGGAAAATCGGGCAGCTTAACTCCTATGTACGGAATAAAGGGCAGCCCATAGTATACAAACAATAACTGCAGCATAAGCGGCGTACCGCGCATTAGCCAGATATATACGCCCACCGTACCGCTCACTGCCTTAAACCGGGAAATGCGGCCTAATGCCAGCAATAATCCTAGCGGCAAAGACAGCACAATCGTAATAAAGAACATTTGTAACGTTACTACCGTCCCCTCCAGCATAGGGCCAATAATTGAAAGTATGTATTCCATCTTACTCTCCTATGAATGAAAGTATAGGCTAATGGACGAAACCATCAGCCTATAGCGCTTCAACTTTTATTTTACAATATCGGCACTAAACCATTTCTTGGAGATGCTGGCCGAGGTTCCGTCTTTCTTCATGTCGTCCAGTGCCTTTTGCAATTTGGCCTGCAGATCTTTATCTTCTTTCCTGAGACCCACACCATACTCTTCTGAACCAAAGTGATCAGCCAGTATAGTGTATTCGCCGGCTTTCTTACTTGTGTAGTAACGGCCGACAATTTCATCAACAACAACCGCATCTAAGCGGCCCGTCTTTAAATCCATAAGAGCAGCCACATTGTCGGGGAATTTCTTGAATTCTTTAAATGATTTTAGCACTGCTGCATCTTTTTCTACCGCTTCCACACTGCTGCTGCCATCCTGGGCTCCTACCACTTTGCCTGCCAGATCGGCTTTAGACTGAATGGGCGAGCCGGCGGCAACAACAATAATTTGACGATTCTCCATGTAGGGGTTGCTAAACAAAATGTTCTGTTTGCGCTTCTCGGTGATTGTCAGACCATTCCACAGCATATCTATACGTTTGCTGCTCAGTTCAGCCTCTTTGCTATTCCAGTCAATGGGCTTAAATTCCACTTCCATTCCCAGACGTTTTGCTGCTTCTTTAGCCATATCCACATCAAAACCAACTATGGTATTTTTATCATCACGAAAACCCATCGGAGGGAAATTATCATCCAATCCCACAACAAGCTTCTTTTTGTCCGGCCCGCCACAGCCGCCCAGCAAGGTTATCGCCAATAGACCAATCAGTATCAATGACATAACTTTTCTCATGTCTTTATCCACTCCCGCCGCAAAATTATAATCTCACTGCTTATTTTACTTTACTATATTAAAGTATAGAACCTTTAAAACGGCACATTATTAAAAAACAGGCTTCATTTGTATTCATTTTCTCCTGTTTCCACGGCTATTCGCAGTATCTTAGTTTTAATGTACCTTTTTTCATCAAAGCATTCTTATTATCAGTATCTGCGACCATTTCCTATTATGTTATCTTGATGGTAAGTTCCGGTTTTGCATTGGACAAAAAATACTTCCAGTAAAACCTACCGGAAGTATTTTATAACAGTTGTTATTTAAATAATAGAGATAGTAACGTTATGACAAGCAATAGACCAATACTTAAGACACCCATCCCTAATGCTACCTGATCACTTTCTTTAATTGAAGGCATCGTTCCCACATTATCGCCGCCTTGTTTAATCTTTATTTTTATCTTATCCCGCTTACTCTTATTAGTCTAATACCGAAACAGAATGTGCATCATAGACACAAGGCATAACTGTAAGTAACCATAAACAGCGGAAATGAAAAATGCAAGCAGTCCTTAGTAGACTTACTTGCATTGCAAATGAATTCATTTGTGCAGCCAGTTATATTTTTAGATAAACAGGTGCTGTTTGCAAAAATCCAACAATGCCCTAGCGGCATGCGACAAGTACCGGCCCTTTTTCCAGGCAATTGCCAGTTGCAGAGATAACTCAGGATCGGCCATCGGCAGAGAAACAAGCACCTTATCATCAAGCTCCCGACATATTTTACTTGGCAAGAAGGCTATACCTAATCCGGCGGCCACAGTTTGCGTCATTAGCTCGCGCTGCGACGTTTCAAAAACAACTTGCAGATTAAATCCGGCTTGCCGGCACCGTTCCTTTATCGTATCATGCAACCCAAAATCATTGCTGTACAAAATAAACCATTCATCAGTAAGGTCGGCATACTCAATTTCACTTCGTTTGGCCAATCTATGTTCGGGATACATAACAATTCGCAGGGGATCTCTAACAAGCGACATCATTTCATACATTTCATCTTGTTCTGACGGAATGCAAATTACCCCTATGTCCAATAAGCCTTCGTGAATGGCCGCTTCAATCTTTTTTGATCCAAACTCATAAAGACTAATATGAATATTAGGATATTCTTTTTTAAAGGCACCAAACATATGTGCCAAGACTGTTACCCCAGTTATCGGTGGAAAGCCTATATGAATTTTCCCTGTGCGGAGTTTTGAAACTTCCTCAAGCTGGCCGGTTATATTCTGAAAGGATGAAACAATTTGTTGTGCTTGCTCTAATATGGCTTCTCCGTTATCAGTCAGTTCAACACATTTGGTGTTACGATAAAGTAAAGTAACACCAAGTTCATTCTCTAGCTCCCTAATCGCCTTGCTAATTGATGGCTGAGAAATATGAATGATGTCAGCTGCTTTACTAAAGCTTTTTTGCCTCGCAACCTCTATAAAATACTCCAGGTGTCTTATATCCATATTCTTATTCCTCATAAGCTACTGGTAAGATAGCCTGATAACTAAAATGGCTGGATGTTTTCCGCTCTTACTTATACCTGAAAATTCCTGCTGACAATCCGGTATTTATGGACTGGTCTGCCCACAACTCCATATTGATTATCTTTACTAAGTATTCCCTCGGTAACTAAAAACTCCAAATACCTTCGTGCAGTTACTCTTGATAGTCCGCTTAAAACTGCAAATTCATAAGAGCTAAAGTCCCAGCCTCTGGGGATACTCTTAAGCTTGTTCTTAACTGACGTTAGCGTTGCTTGATTTAGCCCCTTTACTGGAATTGAACTATTCAAATAGTGCTCTGTAATCTTCTCTCCCGGGCGAATGGTTGCCCGTTCTATATCCTGTATTAGATAACCTTTGTGCTCTAAAACTTCTATGAGGTGGAAAACGCTCACTTTAGGCAACTTCATTATATGAGATAATTGAGCTAAAGTCACTTCATTTTGGGAATCAATAAAAAATTCCAGTACTTCCAATATGCTTTTCATAGCACATTTATTATTCAATATAATCTCCTTTCTAAACCTAGCCCTTGATATTGCTGCATAGTGGACTAGCCAGTTCAATAGCGATTCCCGCCTGAGCAGCCGCCGGCGCCACCATAATCAAAATATCACCTGACTCTACCGTTCCGGCTTGCGCTGCTTTAAACAGTGTACGCATAATCATTCCTCCAACTTTTATTTGACAATCGATCCGATACTCTCCTAAAATGATTTTATAGTAAACCGTCAAATTAAAAAAATATCAAAATTCAATCTCTAGCCATAACAAATTAGAATAACGCTACGAAAAGACCTCAAAATTCAAATCACTTCAACGCATAACTTTCAGAAGGCAAGGGTGGGTAAATGCATGGAAAACCAGGATTGGCTGATTTTAAAGGTCCTGTTTCAAACTAAAAATATTACTAAGGCAGCCCAAGTCTTGTTCCTGTCCCAGCCGGCTCTTACCCATCGTTTGCGGAATATGGAAGAGGAATTTGGTGTTACCATTGTGCATCGGGTCAGTAAAGGGGTCCATTTTACACCACAAGGAGAATATTTGGCAAAAGCTGCTGATATTATGCTGCTGCAAATTCGGCAGTTAAAAGATGAAGTGCTGAATATGGAACATGAAGTTGCCGGCACGCTTCGTCTGGGATCGTCTCATGTCTTTACAAAATACAGACTGCCCGGTCTATTAAAAACTTTTAAAAACCAATATCCCCATGTTGAGTTCAAAGTCACTACTGCCTGGAGCAAAGATGTATTTAGCTTACTCTATAATCAGGATATTCAAGTTGGTTTTATTCGCGGTGCCTCCAGCTGGAATGGCGAAAAACATTTACTCTTCGAAGAATCTATCTGCATTGCCTCAAAAGAGCCTTTTAACATTCACCAACTTCCTCAACTCCCTCGTATTGATTATCAAACTGACCCTGCCATCCGGGCATTAATTGACAATTGGTGGCGTGAAACCTTTGCCCAGCCGCCATTAATCAGTATGGATGTTGATAGGGTTGATATCTGCAAAGAAATGGTTGTCAACGGCCTAGGCTACGCTTTTCTGCCCGATATCCTCGTCCATAACAATGATAACTTGCAAAAAACTGTAATTACCGATAAATCGGGGAATCCGATATTACGGCAAACTTGGATGATCTATCAAAAAGCTGCTCTAGAGACAAACATCGTAAAAGCCTTTGTTGCTTGTGCGAAGGCTATTGATTTTCAGAGTGACCTTTTATTTAATCCTCCAACACAAAACAATAAACCCCTTTGAACACCAGTTGCAGGCCTACTGGCTGCTGCGTTCAAAGGGGTTTTATGATGGACTTTATTTACAGCGGAACCTTAAATGTTACCTTAGTGCCCTTCCCTTTCTTGGAGGTCAGGCTTATCTCACCGTTTAGCAGGCTCATACGTTCCCACATGCCCATTAAACCAAAGCTTTCGCTGCCAACACTTTCGGCAGTGTCAAAGCCTTCTCCATCATCCTCGACAACGGCAGAAACAGCTTTTAACATAAACTCAATACGTACAATGACAGATGAAGCTTTAGCATGCTTTTCGATATTGGTTAATGCCTCTTGAATAATGCGAAAAAAACTTATTTCCACATGGGAATCTAATCGTTTGTCCTCACCGATGACGCGCAAATCGACTGCCACACCGGTACGCTCTTTTAAAGTATCAAGTGTCCGGCGAATGGTAGGCACTAAACCCAGGTCATCGAGAGTCATGGGACGCAGATCAAAAATAATCTTACGTACTTCTTTTAAGCAAAACCGTACTTGTTCACGCAAGTCCTGCAACTCCGTCTTAGAGCGGCCCAAATCGGTTTCAATCAATCGTTCACATACCTCTGCCCTAAAAACAATATTAGCCATTGTCTGAGCCGGTCCGTCATGAATTTCCCGAGCTACCCGGCGACGTTCCTCTTCTTGTGCTTTAATAATTTTTGCGCCAAATAATTGCCGCTGCTGCATAGACTCAACATGGACCAACACATGCTCCATCTGCGTCCCCATAACCGCCAGTGCCGATCCCACTTGCGTAACAAGGTTCTCAGCTTTAGCCACTGTTTCCTTGAGTACTTTCAAGCGCTGCTCCAGATCATTGCGCTGGCGGCGTAAATTTTGCTCCTGCTCACGGGCTACTGCCAAATCAACCTGTAGCTGGCTGGCCTCTTCATAGGTCGACTTGACATCCTCCTCAGAATATACATGAAAGTTGCGGCTCACTTCCATCAAACGAAGCCGTGACCGTCTCTCTTTGCGTTCCAATTCATCCACTTTGAAAATGATAGCAGCCGCCTGCTGTTTTATTTCATTTACATCTTTAGCGATGTTTTCCATTTCTCCCCGGGCTGCTTCATAAATATCAAATATTTGCGATTTCCCCCGCTCTACGGCAGCAACCGTTTGCTTAATAATCTTATCGAGGGCTTTCGTATCTAATTTCTTGTCCACAACGCTGCTCCTTAATCGCAAATCGGTGCCATACCTCTTCGGCTGTAATGCACATTCGCTGTAATCTTGCTATTTACCTGCAGAAGATTAGTGAGTTCCGAAAAATTATAATAATAACTATAGGCACTGTAATAACAGTAATTACTATTATATCCAAGCCTTACGGCTAAAGTACCGGTACATGGTTACCCCGATTACCGTCATCAGTAACAATACAGCCGGATAGCCATATTGCCATTCCAATTCAGGCATATATTTAAAATTCATACCATACAGTCCGGCCAAAAAGGTAAGGGGCATAAAGATAGTTGAAATAACGGTTAGCATTTTGACTACTTCATTCATCCGGTTACTAATACTGGATAAATAAATTTCCAGCATGCTGGAGGTCATATCCCGGTACGTTTCAACTGTCTCAATCACTTGAATGGTATGATCGTAGATATCCCGAATATATAGCAGCGTATTCTCTTTAAACAGAGCTGAATCGCCTCGCTCAATTTGAGCAATCACCTCTCTGAGCGGCCACACAGAGCGTCTAAGATAAAGCATTTCCGTTTTTAGATTATGAATTGCAGGCAACAGTTTAGCATCAGGCTGAGTCACCAACTCTTCTTCCAATTCCTCTACCCGTTCTCCTAGTTGCTCTAACAGCACAAAATAATAGTCTACCACCGTGTCTATTAATGCATAGGCCAGATAATCGGCACCGTGCTTGCGAAACCTGCTTTGGCCACTCTTGATCCGTTCCCGGACCGGTTTAAAAAATCTCCTGTCTGTCTCCTGGAATGATAGAACATAGTTAGAACCAACTACTATATTAATATGCTCGGCAGCAATAACTTGTTTATCCGGCTGATATGTGAGCATTTTAATAGCTATATAGATGTATTCGCCATAGTCCTCTAATTTGGGGCGTTGATTCGTATTTAAGATATCCTCCAACGCCAACGAGTGGATATTGAACATCTGTCCTAATCTTTCTATTATCTCGACATGGCTAAGCCCGGCCACATGAATCCAGGTTACTCCCGCCTGCGCAGAATCAGCCACCAATTCATCTAGCAAAACCCCTTCTTTTTCTACTGCACTCTCTTCATCATAGTGCAGTACCGTTATTGTGGGCCGCTCTGCCCGCTTACTGCCCACATGCAGCAAGGTCCCCGGCGGCAGGCCGACTTTTTTTGCTAACAATCCATGTCTTCTCATATTATTACCTCAATTGCAATACCTGTCTATATCTAATCTCTATTCGCTATTTCTGCTACAAATTCCTATAATTCTTTGGCTAATAATTAGAAAAGACTTAGCTTGCGCTAAGTCTTTTCGGACAGCCGAATGCTATGCCATCCCTGATGCTATTTGCCCCATTCGGTATGATATATACCTGCTTTATCTATGCGCTCATAGGTATGAGCGCCAAAGTAATCGCGCTGCGCTTGAATCAGATTTGCCGGCAGCACAGCACGCCGGTAACTGTCATAATAATCCAGGGAGGCACTAAAAGCCGGCGTAGGAATACCAAGCTCTTTACATGTTTTTACTACCAGACGCCAATTACTTTGTACACCAGCCAAAGTGGAACTGAAATACGGATCAATCAGCAGATTAGGTAATGTCTTATTGTTGGTAAAGGCTTCTTTGATACGGTCCAGAAACCGGGCCCGGATAATACAGCCGCCGCGCCATAAAAGCGCCATATCACCATAGTTTAAGTTCCAGCCATATTCTTCACTCGCTGCCTTTAACAGCGCAAAACCTTGAGCATAGGAGCAAATTTTAGAAGCATACAAAGCGTCCCTGATTGCATCAATAAAGATTTGCTTCTCACCTGTATAGGTGGCGTCAGGTCCTGCTAAGACAGCCGAGGCTGCAACCCGCTCTGTCTTGTAAGCCGACATGCAGCGGGCAAACACGGCCTCGGTAATAGTAGGTGTAGGCACTCCTAAATCCAAGGCGCTTTGAGAAGTCCACTTACCGGTACCTTTTTGACCGGCTTTATCCAGAACGAGCTCAACCAGCGGCTGACCGGTCTCTTCATCAATCTGAGTAAAAATATCACGGGTGATTTCGATCAGATAGGAATCTAATTCCCCTTTATTCCATTCACTAAATACTTCATGAAGTTCAACAGCAGTAAGCTTCAAAGCATTTTTCATGATATAGTAAGCTTCGCTGATTAACTGCATATCACCGTATTCAATACCATTATGCACCATTTTGACATAATGACCGGCCCCATCAGGACCGACATAAGCGCAGCAGGGACCATCGGCTACCTGCGCGGCAATGCGGGTAAAAATCGGTGCTGTTTCTTCATAAGCTGACCGGTCGCTGCCCGGCATCAAACTAGGGCCTTTCAGCGCTCCTTCTTCGCCACCGGAAACCCCCATGCCGATGAACCGGATACCCTTCACAGTTAACTCCTGATTGCGGCGGCGTGTATCTTCAAAAAAAGAATTACCACCGTCAATTAAAATGTCGCCTTGTTCCAGGTGAGGAACCAGTTCTGCAATCATATCATCTACCGGCTTACCAGCTTTAACCATGAGTATAATTTTACGCGGTGCAGCCAGCATGCTGACCAATTGTTGCGGTGAATGGGCACCGGCAATAGGCAGGTCCTGCCCCTTAGCAGTAACAAATTCATCTACCTTGCTGACAGTACGATTGTAGACTGCAACGGACACTCCTTTGCCAGCCATATTAAGCACTAAGTTCTCACCCATGACAGCTAATCCGACAAGACCGATATCATACAGTTGCATATTGCATCCTCCTCTTATATACTGCAGGAAATAATTTTCATATCAATGACAAGCTATAGGAAATAATTTAAATGTTTACATTCGCGTCAAAAATAGTATTTCCTTTTTTTACAGGAAAAAAAGTCTAAGCCTATATTTAGGCTTAGACTCAAACCGTCTCCTTTTAGTATGAGGATTTTATCTATGGCTAATCCATTTTCCAGCTCGAAGCCGTAAGCGATGATGCCTCCGCCAACGTCCATTAGCACAACCCAAATTTGGATCAATGACGTTTTTAGTATTCTTTCAGTATTTTTATTGTATAACATATGTATACAATAAAAGGTGCCTCAAAGCGGCTTTTAAAAACTTTTTTGAGACACCTCCTTTTTTAACTTTCAGTGGTCGCCTACGTTATCTTAGTAGAAAAATTCCCACCGCATCATATACGTTTTTTCGAGATCACGGGAACTCAGACCGGTAAGTCCCTTGTTTTTAATTTTGTAATCCTGGTATTGAAAGGATAAAACCACACCTTTTTGGACAACCTTTTCCCAGCCAAGATACCAGACATTCACGTTGTCGCTGGGTTTGGTATAGACGCTATAGGGGTTGAAGGAATAACTAACAGAGGATGTATTCCAGCCGTTAATACCGGCCGGCTCGGTGCCGGCATCAACACTGCGGTAGCTGACCGCCCAGGCCGAAGTGCCGGTTTTTTTCGGATCAACCATCGAAGCGATAGGCGAGAATGCTCCTTTTGTTTGTCTGTTGCTAAGCTCAATGGCCCAGCCCTTTGGACTGTCAGGCAAACTTTGCGCCCCATTCAATTGGGTAAACATAGCTTCACCTTTAATATTATATTGACTTATTTTATAGTTAAAGCCGGCGTCCCAACTGCGGCTTTTCTTATAGGAGCCCACATTGGTATTTAAATCACCTGTGCCATCTGTTTTACTGGCAGCTCCATTCGTATTCCAAATATGAGCAACCGTCCCATCCAGTCTTTTATTTATATTAAAGGCTACTTGTCCCAAAGTAAGCTGATTGGCATGACCACTATCCGGTTTATTACTGTTTTGATTTGCATTTGATTTTATATCGCCTGTCCAGGCGGAAAACCTTGTTTTATCGCCGATTTTCTTTTCGACGCGAATGCCGTCAACGCCAAAGGGTTTGCCGATCATTCCATTGCCAACCATATCAAAGGCGGAACGTCCGGCCCTGATGCTATCCAAGCCAAAAGTATTGCGGGCGGTAATATTCATAACATCAAGGTATGTGTTGGAGCCGCTGTTGTTATCCGAAAAGCCCCATTTGTTGGAGCCCTGAGTAGCAATCCGGGCCCGCCAGGAAACATTGTCATTGACGTTGCCCCAGAAATTGATCCGCTGGCGGAAATCGAACTTATCAGAGCCCTGTAATTTACGGGCTCCAGGAGCAGAGGGATCATCGCTTACCCAGCGCATCCGGGTTTCCCCGCTCACCCAGGTATTGGTTTTGCTTTCCAGCTTTGCCACACGCACTCCTAATTTGTTTAGTTCAGAAGCAAATTCAGCTGACAGCTTATCGATCAGCTTTTTGTTGCTCTCATCAGTACGGTCATATTGATTCATTGCCTTAGAAATTAGAATTGCAAATTCATACCGGGTTATGGCTCTGTCGCCTTGGAAAGAACCACCACTATAACCCTCTATCAGTCCGGCCTTATTTAATTTTTCCACGGCACTATAAGCCCAGTGGGTCTTGGGAACATCGTTAAAAGATTCATCCATAGCAGCCAAGGCACTCATTGTGATACCCGTTATAAACAGCACCACAAGAAGAAGCGTAACCAATGGTTTCCTCATTATTTTTTCTCCCCCATTCTTCATTAATCACTTCAGTTATTTTGCAGATATAAAGCCTCTTACTTTATCCTCCTTCTTTGCTAGTTTTATACAAATTAACCCAAGACGCGCAGTTAGCTATATGTAAACAACTGGGAACCTTGTATAAGAGACTTTGCGTCCTGCGCAGCTCTCTTATACTTGAAACTTATTGATAGCCAATTGCAAGTCCTGAGCTAGTATTGCCATCTCCTGGCTGGAAGCGGCGATTTGCTGCATCGAAGCCGACTGTTCTTCCGCCGCAGCAGACACCGATTGTACATGGGCACTGTCCTCCTGGGCATTTTTGTTGATCCTGTCAATGGCTTCGACTATTTTGTAGCTGCTGGCCGCGATATGACTGGCAGCACCTGATATTTCGCCGGTTTGCGTAGAAACCTGGTTAATTAATGTGACTATTTCCTGGAATGCTTGCCGGGCGCAATCAGAAACTTCCGTGCCTTTTTTGACTTCCTTCGTCCCAACGGCCATCGTTGCCACCGCTTGGCTGGTATCATTGCGAATTTCGCCAATGATGGCATTAATTTGTTCCGTTGCCACTGAACTTTGCTCGGCAAGCCTGCGCACTTCTTCGGCTACAACGGCAAAACCTCTGCCGGCGCTGCCTGCTCTTGCCGCCTCTATCGCCGCATTTAAAGCCAGCAAATTGGTTTGCGAGGCAATTGCCGCTATCGTATCAACGATTTGGCCTATTTGCTCAGAGCTTTTGTCCAGTTGCCCAACAACTTTCGCTGAATTTAAAACAGAGTGTTCAATATTCGTCATTTGCTGAACAACGACGCTGATGATTTCCTCGCCTTTTTGCGCGGTAGTTGCCATAGTCCGGGAAACTTCCGCCACATCCCTGGTAGTTGCCGCCACCTGATCAACACTTAGCGACATTTGTTTAATCGCCTCAGTAGCATTGTCCACCGCTTTAAGCTTCTGCTCACTTCCCTCGGCCATAATGTCCATCGTGCCCGCAACCTGACCCACCGATTGTACGTTGTCATCCGCACTGGCCGATAATTCCTGACTTGCTGTAGCCAGCTGGCCCGCCTTATTTTGAATAGTGTCAATCAGATTACGCAGGTATTGCGTCATTACTTGGAAGCTTTGTGCCAACTGGCCAACTTCATCCTTGCTGTGAATAACTAACTCACTTATCCGCAGGTTACCGGCAGAAAGCAATACCGCCTGATCTCTGATGCGGATAATAGGTGCCGCAAATTGACTGCTCAGGAAAAAAATCAGGAGAATAACAACAGCCAAGCAGCCTAACGCGGCTACCAGCATAGATTTTGCCAGGGATTTTACCGGCTGCAGCACCTCATCTTCAGGCGCCGTAATCATCACTATCCAGTTGTTTCCGGCAAGCTCAATAGGCGTAGCCACCGTAATCATTACTCTATTGTCGAGAAAGGTATGATTGGCTTTCACAGGCTGCCTGGTTTCTATCGCCTGCTTAAATGCTGCCGATAAACGGCTGTCGAGCTCGGCAATTTCCAATTTCAATTCCGGCTTTACCTGTTTTTCAAGCAGATTCAAATTGCCCTCTATATCAGGCCTATTAGGATTAGCAATAACAGTTCCCGAATCATCCGCCAAGAAAGCATAACCGGTATCTTCAATTTTTATATTCTTTATAATATTAGAAATATTACCAAGAGAAGACGGGCAGGTAAGCACGCCAACAACTTGTCCACTTTCCACAACAGGCACGCTGATATTAATCGTCAGTTTACCTGTCATTTTACTTACTACCGGATCTGATACATAAGGTTGTTGGGAGCTGATTACTTTCGCCATATAATCGCGTTCACCCAGTTGCAGAGTTGTACCGTCAGAACGAAGTGTTTTCCCAGTAAGCGGATGAAAATTAACGGTATCTACATTGCCTATCCGTTTTTTCGCTTCAGCCAATGCCGAAAAAATCATTCCATTGTCGCGGCTGCGAATGCGGGGATCACTCGCCAGGTCTTCCAGCTTAAACTGAATTTCCTGGATCGTACTCCGAACTTGTATTGCGCAGCCATTTCCCAGCGCATATGCCGTTTCATCGACTGACTGCTGCAGCAAGCGTTGGGATGAATAATAACTCAGGGCAAACAGGACACTTAAGGCCAGGAAAAAAACAGGCAGAAAAACGGCCAATAACTTTATTTTAATGCTTCGCACGGCTGTTCATCTCCACTTTCAAATTACCGCTGTCACGTGTAAAAATATGTAATTATCCGGCTAAGTATTTTTCTTTTAATTTGGGATCATGTAACAGAATTTGCGAATCATTATTCATTGTTATTTGACCGTTTTCCAAAACATAGGCTCGGTGCGAAGTTTCCAGGGCAATAAAGGCATTTTGCTCAACCAGAATAATCGTAGTATGGTGTTCCCGGTTGATGAGCCGCACAACCTCCATTACCTTATCCACCATTAATGGTGCAAGTCCCAGAGAGGGTTCATCCAAAATCAGCAGGGTTGGGTTAATCATTAATGCCCTGCCGATGGCCAGCATTTGCTGTTCTCCGCCGCTTAATGTGCCCGCAGCCTGATTATAACGGGCCCTGAGAATGGGAAAGTCCTTTAATATGCTCTCCACATTTTTTTCCAGTAGATGTTTATCGTTTATCAGATAGGCACCTGCCAATAAATTTTCTTTTACAGAAAAGTGGGGGATAATCATCCTTCCTTCAGGCACATGGGCAATACCCAGGCGAACGATTTTGTTGGCCCGTATCCCGGTAATCTCCTGATTATTGAATTTAATAGATCCTTTGCTGGATTTTATCAATCCTGAAATAGTTTTGAGTAAAGTCGTTTTGCCTGCACCATTTGCCCCCAATATAGCAACGATTTCTTCGCGGCAAACGTTCACTGAGACATCCTGCAAAGCGTTAATGGCTTTACCATAGGTAACACTTAGCCCCTCTATCGCCAAAAGATCTTCTTTCACGCTTTCACCTCCTTTGCCTAGCACTCATATTCCTTGCGCATGCCTAAATATGCTTCAATTACACACTGGTTATTTTGAATCTCCTTTGCCGAGCCATGGGCAATAATTTGACCGTAATTCAATACTGAAATTGCATCGGAGTACTTCATGACTACTTTCATATCATGTTCCACGAGGATGACTGTTGTTCCATCATCGACAAGCTTTCTAATTTTCTTGATCAAATCTAAGCTTTCACTGGGATTCATGCCCGCAACAGGCTCATCTAGCAAGAGAATTTGCGGGGACAAGCTCAGTGCTCTGGCAATCTCCACCAATCTTCGCTGGCCGTAAGGCAGGCCGGAGACCATATGATTGGTAATACCCGTTAATTCCAGCTTTTCCAATATATTGGCAACCTGTTCATTTGCTTGTTCCTCGGATTTTTTCAAGGCACTGGTGCCTGCCAGGGTATGCATTAAATTCTGCTGCAGCCGGTAATGCAGAGCTGTTTTTACATTATCCGCCACCGTCATGCTGTTAAAGAGCCGGAGATTTTGAAAGGTTCTGGCAATTCCCAAACGGGCTATGGAATAGGGCTTTAGATTGCTGATTACCGTTCCATTCAGCAAAACCTCACCGCTGTCCGGTTGATAAAAGCCGGTAATGACATTAATGAGCGTGGTTTTGCCGGAGCCATTAGGTCCAATAACTGAATGAATAGTACCCTTCTCAACCGCAAAGCCGGCATTAAGCAGTGCCTTTACTCCGCCAAAGGACTTGGATACATCCTTGATTTGCAATATACTATTCACTTGTCACCCCCCTCTCAGCCAGCGTCTTATCCTTGTATTCGCGATACTTTTTTGAGAATAACTCGACTAATCCGCCAGGACTGAATACACAAAGAGCAACAACAATCACACCATAGACCAGCATCTGTCCTTCACCCAGGAATCGTAAAGTTTCCAGTCCCAAAGCAATCAGCACCGTCCCCAGCACCGGACCAACCTGCGTACCTGCACCGCCAATTACCATCATGCTGAGAAACAATACGGACAAATTCATGTCAAAGTAATCGGAAAATATCCCCCCATACAGCCCGGCGTACAAGGTACCGCTCAGCATTGCCAAAACGGAAGAGAATGCAAAAGCAAACAATTTGGTATTTACGACATTAATTCCCATGATATTGGCCGCAATTTCGTCATCCCGCACGGCATTTAATGCTCTGCCCCAGCTGGACTTAGTAAGATTAGCAATTACAAAAGATACAATCACACTGATCAACAAAACCAAATAATATCCTCTTGTGGGCGTATTAATCAAAAATCCAAAAATATTGGGTTTTGGTATTCCCATTAACCCTTCCATACCACCGGTAACGCTGCTCCAGTTTACGGCAACAATCTGCACAATCAGGCCAAAGGCCAGCGTTACAATCGCCAGATAGGCTTGCTTTAGCTTCAGGCATACCATCCCTAAAAACAAGCCAACGAGCGCGCCGATACACATGACAACCACAACGGTGGGTACAAAAGGCATACCCGCATTTTTCATAAGCAAGCCTGCCGCATAAGCGCCAAACCCATAGAACCCGGCCTGTCCGATACTTACCAGACCGGCGTAGCCCTGCAATACATTTAATCCGCTGACAATAATGAGATACATACCGGTGGTAGTAAGCAGGCGCAGGATGTAATAACTATTGGTGAGTAAGGGCAAAGCCAATAACACCAAAAGCAAACCAAGCCACAGATATTTGGCATGTTTTGTCATAGTCTGTCCTCCTTAAATCTTTTCGGCTTCTACTTTGCCCAGCAATCCTCGTGGTTTAAATATCAATACCAGTATCATGACGGTAAACGCCAGAACATCCACATATCCTGATAGATATTTTCCGAAAAAGACTTCCGAAAGCCCCAGAACTATGCCGCCAACCAAACTGCCCGGCAAGCTGTTAAGCCCCCCTATAATCGCTGCCGTGAAACCTTTTACTCCAAAAGACAAACCCATATTGTAATGAACGAAAGCAATCGGGCTTATAAGCATGCCGGCGACACCCGTTATGCCTATTGCCAGCATAAATGCTGCAGACTGAAACAATTTGCTATTTACGCCCATAAGCTCGGCAAGTGCAGGATTGTAGGCGGTAAGCCGCATGGCAACACCATATTTTGTTCTGTATAAAAACAGTACCAGGCCAAGCACCAAAGTGCAGCCAATAATAAATGTCCAGTAATAAACGGGTTGAATGCTGACTTCTCCCAAGGCTAAAGCAGCACCGGGGAAAAAGTTCTCCGGCAGGCCTCGTGACGAAGTACCCCAAAGTAAGACTGCTAAATTCCTTAATATAAGCCCGACGCCAAGGGTACAGATAATACGGGTAACATGCTTTTCACGCGGTATGGGACGATAGGCGACCTGTTCAATAAACGCTCCGATTAATCCCATAGCCAGAAAAACCAGAATACATACCAACAGTGGACTACTAAAGCCTGCATTAATGAAGGTAAGGACTAAAAATCCTCCAATCATCAGCAAATCGCCCTGAGCAAAATGCACTAAACCCATTGTCTGCCAGATCAGACTATAGCCGATTGCTACCAATCCGTATATAAGGCCCACCGTAATCCCGACAATAATAATAGTTCCCACTTCATATCCCCCCTGGTACGTCACCTTTGCCGATTTTATTCGTTAAAAACTAGTTTGCTTCCCCTGAATGTTTGATTACTTTCCACTTACCGTTGACAACTTCCAGAATGTTTACGTCTTTATATGCCGAGTGGTCGGTAGGTGAATAGGAAATCATCGACGTAATACCTTTGTAATTTTTGACTTGTTCCAGATAGTCACGAATCATTACCCGGTCTTGCTCAACCTTGGCCGAGTCGAAAGTCAGGTTCTGATTTTGAATGGCCTGAAAAATAAGATTGACTTGATCATAAGCCTGAGCGGCAGCATGACTGGGATCCTGGTTGTATTTCGTTTTATAGGCAGTAACAAACTTTTGTACATCAGCCGCCTCATTCGAAGCAGTAAAGCCAATTGAAGCAATAACACCTTCTGATGACTTGCCTGCAACTTTAATGAACTCATCGTAAATAATCCCGATACTACCCAGGAAACGGGCGTCAACTCCCAGATTACGCGCTTGGGTAAGGGCACTTGCTCCTTCCGTAATATAACCGATAAAAAAGATCGCTTCCGGATTTTTGCTTTTGATATTAAGCAAAGGACCATTAAAATTTGTTTGTCCACTTTTAAACATTTCCGTAGCAACCGGCTCCAGTCCCATCGCCTTTAAATCTTTCGTGAAAGATTCGATTTGGTCGGTAATTCCTGAATCCGATAAAATGGCAAACCGTTTCAACCCTTTCTCTTTGACCAAATACTGAACAAGACTTTTTGTCTGAAATTCCGCCGGTGTTGCTCCCCGGAAAAACCAGCGTGGATTGCCTTCTGTCAGTTTAGGCGAACTCCCCGTAACTGACATGATAACAATATGTTCCGGTTCAGCAACCTGTGAACGGGCTGCAAAGGCGGTAGGGCTGTTATCCGGGCCTACTATTGCCAGCACTTTGTTTTCATTTGCCAGTTTAAGTGCTCCTGAAACCGTCCTTTCCGGATCGGTATTGGTATTTTCAACTAGTAATTTTACTTGGCGCCCTTTAATTCCACCACTAGCATTTATTTCCTCAACAGCGAGCTGCAATGCATTCCGGGCATCTACTCCACCATGAGCCAATACCCCGGTCAAAGACAGGATTGCGCCAACATTGATCGTTTTGTTATCAGCGCCACCACTACAGCCAACAAGACCCACCGTTGTAAGACCGATAAGCAAAGCACTGACATACTGTTTGATTCGCATTTATTACCCTCCCCTGCACTGATTACCGTCCGGGACTTCCCTCCCAGGGTTTAACCAGGTTATTGTCCAAATTGAGACGATTCAGTATTCTGCCGGTATGGTGATTGATAAGTTCTGAAATACTTTGTGGTTTATGGTAAAAAGCAGGCATCGGTGGCATAATCACCACACCGATTTTAGCAAGTTTCAGCATGTTTTCTAAATGAATAGTACTTAGCGGCGTTTCTCTTGGAGCTATGATAAGCCTTCTGCCTTCTTTTATCATGACATCAGCAGCACGATGCAGTAAATTCTCACTATACCCAATAGCAATGGCCGCCAACGACTTCATGCTGCAGGGTATGATTACCATACCATCCGTCTTAAAGGACCCACTGGCAACCGTTGCCCCCAATTCAGCATTATCGTAATATCGATCTGCCAGTGCCAATACGTGCGCTAAAGAATAATCCGTTTCCAGTGTTAAATTTTCTATAGCCCAATGACTCATAATAAGATGTGTTTCTACACCTAATTCTTTTAATGCTTCCAGCAATCGAACACCATAAATAATACCTGTTGCGCCGGAAATGCCAACAACGATTCTCATTTTTGTACCCCCGGTTGATGTCTAAAATGTTCTACTATTGGCAGATGCAATGGAGCAAGGCAGCTGATTAATGTCCGCGGGTACCACCGGTATTTTTTATTTTTTTAATGGGGTCGGCTAAATAATTCACCAGAAGCATCGTGCCAATGATGAGCAGCAAAATCAGGGACATGGGCTTATCCACAAAAATTGAGTACGATTGGTCGGGAGATATTTTTAATGCTCGGTGGAAATTGCTTTCAGCCAGACTACCTAAAATTAAACCTAAGACAATACATTGATAGGGCCATTTATTCTTGAATAAGAAGTAGCCAATTACGCCAAAAACAGCCGTTATTATCATGTCGCCGAATTCATTGCGCAGCACGTACGAACCGGTAAAACACAATACTATAATTAAGGGTACGAGTACGGAGTTGGGTACCTTCGTAATTTTCGAAAATAAAGGAGTGCAGGTAAGACCTACAATAAAGAATACCAAAGCTGCCAGAAACATCCCTACAAACACTGCGTCAATCCGCGCACCGCCTGCAGAAAAGAACTCCGGTCCCGGGCGCAGGCCGTGAATGGTTAATGCGGCAATAAAAATAGCAGAAGTTGCCCCACTGGGAATACCCAGTGCCAAAGCGGGTATCAGTTCGCCGCTGGCAGTTGCATTGGCGGCTGCCTGTGGAGCAATAAGCCCGCGAATGTTGCCCGTACCATAAGTCTCAGGATTTTTTGCCGTACGGTGTTCTACCATATAGGCAAATAAAGTACTGGTCGTAATGCCGATTCCCGGCATCAATGATAAGAAAACGCCGAGCACTGCCGATTTTACTGCTGTGAACCAATTTTTTACAACTGATAACACGCCAACCCATGGCTTTGATATCAGGAGATTTTCTCCCGCGATACTGCCGCCTTCTTCTGTGAGGATAAAGGCTTGGGAGAGGGCAAATAAGCCGATACTGGCAGAGGTAAAGGAAATGCCGTCCTCTAAGAAAGTGCTGCCAAAGGTGAAACGTTCCACGCCGGTCATCACGTCCCGGCCCATAAAAGCGATCGACAACCCTAAGCACCCGAGAATTAACCCCTTTACGGATTGGCCACTGCCGCTGCTAATAATAGCTACCATTGAAAGACCAAACATACAAAGCATAAAATATTCTGCCGGACCGATCATTAGCGAGAAATTAGCTAAAGCCGGCGCAATGGTTACCAGCGCGGCAATACCGATCATATCACCAATTAGTGCCGAGCCAGCTAATGCTCCCAGGGCAATTCCGGCTTTTCCCATCTTGGTCAACGGATATCCGTCAAAAGTTACGGCTACACCGCCCGGGCCTCCCGGAACATTTAACAGTATAGATGTTATGCCATCGCCGTAAGCCACGCTGGCATACACTGCTGATAGTAAAATCAGTGAGGAATCAATTGGCAAATTAAAGGTCAGTGGCAGGAATAACGCCACACCGAAAACCGGCCCCAGCCCCGGCAGTACTCCGATGAATAATCCCGCAATACAACCAAGCAGTAAGTAGCCTATATTATGCAAAGACAATGCAATTTGCAGAGCTGCCAATAAATGTTCCATCCTTAAGCCTCCTAAAATAAATACTCAAATAAAAGTCCTTCTGGCAGCCGAACATAAAATACTTCGACAAAACCATAATAGATAATCACGGTAGTTACTACCGCCAGAATGATGTTTATTTTTATTTTTTTCTGTTGCATAACATATGGCGTAATAAGTAGAAAGAGTAAGGTTGAAATCGCAAAGCCCAATAGTTCCAGGCCGGCAATATATATCCCAACAATCATAAGCATTGTATACCATCGCATAGTGGTAGCCGGTTGCTCTTCCGGTTCTGCCTCTTGCTTCGCTGCGCCGGCCTTAAGTTTTTTCGCCTCCACAGTAAGTTGAACCAGGCAAAGAATTATCGCCACACCGGAAACCAATTTTGGCACTAAACCAGCCAGTTCCGACAACGCTAAGGATTGGACAAATACAATACTGACAAAAACCAAAGTACATACTAGCAACACAATATCAACAACTGTTTTGGAAAAACGCCCCGGTGTTTTCACATTACTGCTCATTTCTTACGCTCCTTGTATCATTTCGAGATTATCCTTGGCACACTACGGATGATTCCGGTCCTGTTTTACAAACCGGAATCATCCCCTATTCCTTGTAAGTTTTAGGGCGAATAATTTATTTTGGTTTTATGACATCTTTTACCGATTCGGCTTGCTCGTAAATTTTCAAGACCATAGCCTTAAATTCGTCACCATTCAGGGATAGGATACTGGAACCAATCCCCTCGGCCGCTTTCTTAAAGTCAGGATCAGCAACGGCCTGTGCAACGATACCGTCAATCTTCTTGGCCAGCTCAGGCGGCATATTGGGTGGTCCGACGATACCTGTGGCCACATTCATGCCTGTTCCCTTATAGCCAAGTTCTTCTGTGGTAATAACATTGGGGAAGGAGGGATGCCGCTTAGTACCAAAGGAAGCTAAAATGCGGATTTTTCCTTGATCGGAAAGATCTTTCAGGTCAATAATATTGCTGATACCAGCCAAAGTGTGGCCACCGGCAACGGCAATTACGCCGCCTTTACCGCTTTCATAGGGAATATACTCAAAATTGGTATTTGCCGATTTCTGTAACAGTGATATGGCCATGTGGCTGTTAGTACCTATGCCCGAACCGGCCATGGTGACTTTTTTGCTTTTAGCATCCTCAATAAGATCCTTTAATTCTTTATAGGGAGAGTCAGCTTTTACATAAATGGCATTCGAGTCGTTGCCTGCAACATTATGCAGGTAAGTAAATTCTTTGGTACGGAAATCGCCGTTTTTCGTTAATTCTCCCAAAATGGAGGATGGGAATGGCGCCATGCATAAGGTGTACCCGTCATTTTTACCTTTAAAGATTTTTGCATAAGCGTCATTACCGCCGCCGCCAGGGACATTCTCAATAACCACATTGGTACCAAAGGCTTTTTGTAACGAAGGCTGAAGAGCCCTGGCCAAAATGTCTCCTGCTCCGCCGGCTGCATGCACCACCATTAGAGTGACGGTACTTTTCGGGTAATTTTCCACTGCAGACTTATTGTTGGCTGTACCGGCTTTACTGCCGCATCCCGCTGCAACTAAACCAATAAGCATAATGGCGACTACTGAAATGCCCACTGTCATTTTGTTTTTTGCTAACAAGATTCTCACACCTTTCCTGATTTATTTACTTATGAATGATTCATAATTTGAAATTCCTTTATTATTCAGTCATATGAAAGCATGAGTACCCCACTTTTTAAAGATCGGGCAGGAAAGCTGTTACTGGTTAAGAAAAAATAGTGATGCTGATATTCAGGAATTTTTACTTTAGATAGTCTTCCAGTTTCATATTTTTGAGTAAGTCCAGCGGTACTTCACATACATCGGAGAAGGGCAGACCATATGGCTTGGTTGCGTCAATACCCATTCTTGACGTCAGCGGCCTGTCACCATCCAGCCCCACCGTCGGATCCAGCGGCGAGCCCATACACTCAGGGATAACAAAGAAATCACGGTGAGGCTGCGTACGCAGCGCCATGGCCCACAAAACTTCCTGATCACTGAATATATCCACATCTTCATCTACTGCTATGCCGAACTTAATGTGCCAATCGCTCACAAATGCAGCCATGATAGCATCTTTTGCCTCACCGGCCAGTCTTTGTTTAAGTGAGATGTAACAGATGTACCGGCACATCCCGCCGGGAGTTAGATGAACGGCCGTAACACCGGGACAGGAGGCTTTTGCTTTTTCGTAAATAACTGCTTCTTTCGGAATGGACCCGATTAAACCATGTTCCGAGTGACCCATAAAGATGGTTTGGAAATGTGCATCCTTGCGGCGGGTTATCGCCGTAAAATGAACAACCGGATCATGCTTTACCTGCACTTTACCGTTTTGGATCGTCTTGTAATAACGGGTATGCTCGCCAATCGGCCCCTCTTCGTCCATCTCATCAACAGAAACATAACCTTCAATAATCATCTCAGCATCAGCAGGCACGAGGAAGTCTTCGCCCAGAGTCTCGGACGGAACTAAGCGGACCGGTTCCTGCATGGCACCACCGGCGATTTCGTATTCGTCCTTACCAAATGGCCCTTCCCACTGACTGCCTAAATAATAGGTAGGATGATGGCCAATGACAATGGCAAAGGGTGTCTTTTTCCCGGCATCGCGGTGCATTTTAACGATCATTCCTGAATGGTGATGCCGTTCAGCGTGAAT
>Ga0366782_1031_pt1 | contig 25297 bp, 22 predicted proteins | sample TotcelHN113001L9_FD_207088 | JGI IMG/M metagenome (GOLD analysis project Ga0366782, IMG submission 207088) | Enriched cells from coal bed in the Powder River Basin, Montana, United States - Total cells N11 rep2 HSBNCT.N11.300.1.L9 ...
CTGCCGGGATTGCATCCAGGCTTGCCCGTTTGGAGCAATTAATCTGACGCCGGCTGACCAGGAGAACCCCTGTGTGAGTTTCTCTGAGGCAGAAGTACATCTTGTCGGTAACAAGTGTGATCTTTGCTTAGGCAGAGACCGGGGGCCGGTTTGTGTGGAGGCATGTCCGGGTCAGGCCTTGCGCTTGGCAGATCCGTTGGCAGATAAGCGCGAGAAGAACCGACAGGCTGCTCAAAACAGCCAATACTTGTACCGAACGGGTAGGTAAAGTGATAATTCGAAATTGGGGCGGTGATTGTAGTGCCGATAGATCAACTCTATATCCTTGCTTTTGGTCTGTTCTGTCTGGGAGTGGTATCTGCCCTTCTTACCAGTGAAAGGCCGAAAATGACAAATATTTTATCCCATGGGCTGGCAGTACTAGGCTGCATTGCCACAATTAGTTTGGCAGTTTCTGTGTTTGCCTCAGGTGGCCAAACATTAGTTTTTCAGTTTGACGCTCCACTGGGACTAATTAAGATCCGGCTTGATTCGCTGGCTGCATTCTTTTTGCTGGCCTTCGGTATTGTGGGAACAGCTGCCAGTATTTATGCTATTGGCTATTCCCGTGAGTACTATAACCGCAGATATGCTCAGCTGGCGGCGCTGTACAATCTGTTTCTGCTGTCCATCCTGCTGGTATTGACCATTAGTCAGGTCGTAGCTTTTATTATTGCCTGGGAACTGATGACAGTTGTCTCCTTTTTTCTGGTTAATCACGAGTATGAAAAAAATGCAAATACCGGAGCCGCTTATTTGTACATTCTGATGACTCATGTCGGCACCGCGTTTATTGCCATCGCCTTTTTATTGCTTGCCTCTCAGGCACATACCATGGATTTTGAGCTTCTTAAGACCGGTATGATGTCGGAAAGCCTGCGCAGCGTGGTCTTCTTGTGTGCTTTATTCGGGTTCGGAACAAAAGCGGGAGTCATGCCGATGCATATTTGGCTGCCCGAAGCTCACCCGGCTGCTCCCAGTCATGTTTCCGCCCTGATGTCGGGAATTATGATTAAAACTGCAATTTATGGCATGAGCCGTTTTTTCCTGGAATTCCTGGGCGGCGGCCCTGAATGGTGGGGACAGCTGGTATTAGCACTGGCCATCATTTCTTCCGTTTTTGGAGTGCTGTATGCCTTGATGGAGCATGACCTTAAACGGCTGCTTGCTTATCATAGTGTGGAGAATATCGGTATTATTTTGCTTGGTATCGGTGCAGGTATGGTATTTACGAGCAAAGGAATGCCGCTGCTTGCAGGGTTGGCGTGGATAGCCGGTTTTTATCACGTCTTTAATCATGCCGTGTTTAAGTCGTTGTTGTTCATGGGGGCAGGCGCAGTACTTCATTCCACTCATACAAAAGATGTGGAGCAGCTCGGCGGACTAATAAAAAAAATGCCCTATACGGCGTTTTTTTTCCTGATTGGCGCTGCCGCTATAGCCGGCCTGCCGCCGCTTAACGGCTTTGTCAGCGAATGGCTGACCTTCCAGGCGCTGTTCTTTTTGCCCAAGGCGGTTGCCGGAATCTTAGGAAAGTTCTGGGCGGTTATTTTAATCGCTTTGCTGGGGCTGACCGGTGCTTTGGCGGCAACCTGCTTTGTGAAAGCCTTTGGAGTGACCTTTCTGGCTAAACCGCGCAGTGCGGGGGCCGAACAGGCAGCAGAGGTTCCTTGGACGATGCTTGCAGGCATGGCAGGGCTGTCACTGACCTGCGTGGCTGCCGGTGTGTGGCCCCAATGGATGCTCGGCATACTGGAGCAGGTGGTAGCCGGATATGACGGCATCAATACGGCCGGCCTGTTTGACAACAGCCAGTGGTACGCGGTGGCCTTTGAAACCCGGCAAGCAGGCGGCGTTCTTACCATGCCGGTAGTGGTGCTGCTGATTGCAGCCGGTCTACTTGCGGCGATAGTCTTTGCCCGCTGGAACGGAGTTCCACGCAAGGTGAGTGGCGAGACCTGGACGTGCGGCATTGTTCCCACAGCCCGGATGGAATATACAGCGACCGGTTTTGCTCAGCCCATTCGCCGTGCTTTTAGCAGTGTACTCAATCCGGTAGATGAGATTATTACCGATAAGTCACTCAATCCCTATCATGGCGTGAAAATCAGGCTGCATGTGCATGTAACTCATTATGTGAATGAATTGCTCTATAATCCGCTAAAGGACGGAGTACAGAATTTGGCCCAGTATCTGACCGGCATTCAGGCCGGCAGCCTGCAGCTGTACATCGGGTATATCATGGCAGTCACAGTAGTCGTTTTAATTATTAGCACGAGGTGGTGACCACATGTCGACAACAATTCTGTTACAAACGATAGTCATAGTACTTCTGGCACCCCTGATTCAGGGCATCGTCAAAAATACCAAGGCTCGTCTGCAGAGCCGCCGTGGTCCTGCCTATTTCCAGCCGTACTACGATTACGCCAAATACCTAAAAAAAGATAGCGTTATCTCGCCAACCGTATCCTGGGTATTTCACTTTGCGCCTTACATTTATTTTGCCACCGCTATTGGTGCAGCAGCCATAGTTCCTACCGTCTTTACACACAGCGGAGTCAAGTTCGACAATCTATTTACACTGGTATACCTCTTTGCGCTGGGGCGGTTTTTTCTGGCTGCTGCGTCCTTAGATGCCGGCAGTTCGTTTGGCGGTATGGGCGGGTCCCGTGAAATGTTCATCAGTGTGCTGGTAGAACCGCCCCTGATGCTGGCCTTGTTTACAGTGGCTTACAGTGCTGATTCAACGGGCTTATCAGCCATGGCGGCAGCGGCAGGAGCGTTGCCGGTCAGCTTCTCCGCCTTGTTGGCGGCAGTTTCCTTCCTCATGATTACCGTTGCTGAGACGGGGCGCATCCCGGTGGATAACCCCGATACTCATCTGGAACTGACCATGATTCACGAAGGTATGGTGCTCGAATATTCGGGCCGTCCGGTCGGGCTGATCTTCTGGGCATCGGCCATTAAACAACTGGTGTTTATCCTGCTGCTGGTCAATTTGTTCATTCCCTGGCAGCCGGAAGGCTTTACTTCCGGGCTGTTTGCGGCTACCTGGATGCTGTTCAAAGTAGTACTGGCGGCAGTTTTGCTTGCAGGCATGGAAACCAGCACCAATAAGATCCGTTTGTTTCGTGTGCCCGGGCTTATGGCTGCGGCCGGCGTATTTTCGCTGCTGGCACTAGTGGCGCAGTAGAGGGAGGGGTAAGTATGGAACTGTTAACGATACTGCTGCTCTTGGCAGCCATTTTACAAACCCGTGTTTCCAATTTACGGCTGGCAATTAATATTGTGCTGGTCCAATCGGTTATTGTTGCTATGGCTTGTGTCATTATCGGCATTCAGACCCATGAAGTTCATATGTTCATCGCGGCGCTCTTAACGTCAGCCATCAAAGTCGGTATTATACCCTTTGCCTTATACCGGTTGCTGCCGTACCTGCATGAGGAGCGGGAGATTGTCGGACGGGAGATTGTTAAGGCCAACTTTTCCACTTTTATGACATTGTTATCAATTATCCTGTCCTATGGTCTGATTAGTCCCAATCTCCCCGGCGTAGCGGTTGCTTCCACTCTGCCGGCAGCGGTGTCGCTGACGTTGATCGGCCTGTTTTTTATCATGATGCGCCGTCAGGCGGTCATGCAGATTATCGGGCTGATTACGATGGAGAACGGCCTGTATTTGTTTGGACTGTCCATTACACAGGGGTTGCCGCTGATTATCGAAATGGGTATTTTTCTGGACGTATTAGTGGCAGTGGTGGTGTTGGTAATTCTTACCTACCGGCTGAAGCTGTCGCTTGAGTCAACTGATACCAGCCTGCTGAAGAAGTTGAAGGGGTGATATCATGTATGAATTGATCTTGTTAGCTTTGATTCTGCCCATTGTCACCGGCGCGCTGTCGCTGCTGCAGACCAGGCCTGCGGCGCTGCGCACCGTCAATCTGTTGGGCAGTACAGCCGTTACCGGCGTATTATTCACCATGATTTACCGTATCACCCAGGAGAACGTATACAGCACGGAATTCTTTTATGTCGATCATCTCAGTGCGGTTATGCTGTTTGTAGTTGCTTTGCTTACCTTTACCGCCACCTTGTTTTCCCTGCCCTACATGGAAAAGGAAGTCAAGGACGGCAGTATTTCCGAATTGATGCTGTCAAGGTATTATGCTTTGTTCAATCTGTTTAGCTTTGCCATGATCAGTGTACTGATTGTCGGCAATCTGGGACTTATGTGGGTTGCTGTCGAAGGAACGACACTGGCGTCTGCACTGCTTGTCGCTTTCTACTTCAACCGCGATGCCCTGGAGGCCGCCTGGAAATATGTGATGATTTGTACCGTCGGCATTTGTCTCGCTTTGTTTGGGACGATGATCCTTTATTACGCCCAGGCAACAGCAGGCGGCGCAGGTTACGCTCTTAACTGGCTGGCGTTGAGGGGGATTGCTGCTCAGCTCGATCCGGCAGTGGTTAAAATCGCGTTTATCTTTATTTTGATTGGTTACGGCACCAAAGCCGGTCTTGCGCCTATGCATACCTGGCTGCCAGACGCCCACAGTCAGGCACCGTCGCCGATCAGCGGACTGCTGTCGGGGGCCTTGCTCAGCTGTGCGTTGTATGTGCTTGTGCGCAATGTGATTATCGTTCAGGCCGTTATTGGTGCTGAGTATCCCCAATATCTGCTGCTGGGAGTCGGCGGACTGTCGGTGTTAATTGCTATCCCGTTCGTATTGGCCCAGCATGATGTAAAACGGTTGTTAGCTTATTCCAGCGTGGAGCATATGGGAATTATCACGCTAGGTCTGGGGGTTGGCACACCGCTGGCAATTTACGCCGCGCTGCTGCACATCGTCAATCATGCCGTTGCCAAATCGGCCTTGTTTTATATGGCCGGCACGATCACGCAGGAATATAAAACCAAAAATATCCGGCAAATCCGCGGCGTAATCAGCGTCATGCCCCTGGTAGCCACGATGTTTATTGTTAGTATTCTCGCCATTACCGGCTCTCCGCCGTTTAACATTTTTATTTCCGAATTCATGATTATTATGTCATTGTTTGCCAATCAGCAAGGGGTGCTCGGCGGAATGACCCTGCTATTGCTTGCCGCAATCTTTGCCGGTATGATGCGGTATTCGCTTAAGATGGGTTTTGGTATCGCGCCGGCCGGAATGGGTCGCGTCGAGGTGGCAGCACCGGCCATGACAGCCATGGGCGTATCGGCCGCTATCCTTATTGCAGGCGGAATTTATCTGCCGCCGCTGGCCAACAGCGTATTGCTGCAGGCCGCGAAAATTGTCTTGGGAGGTTAAGCCGGTGATTGAGCAATTGAATATTGAAGCAGAAGATTTGCGCACGGTTGCTTACTCCATCTATCAGGAGGGGCAAAATGGACTGATTGCTATGTTTGCCAATGATGAGCGGCTGTTGAACGGACACTATGCCATCTATTGTGCCTTTGCAATGGGATGTGGAATACAAGTGGTAAAGGCGAGGCTTTTTGCTGACGGTCCTTTGGAATTTCCTTCAATTACTCCGAAGATTTCCGCGGCGGCCTGGTACGAACGGGAGATCAACGATTTGTTTGGCTTAAAGCCGGCAGGGCACCCTGATCTCAGGCCGTTGGTGCTGCATGAGAATTGGCCGGAGCAGCTCTATCCGCTGCGTAAGGATTTTAGGACAGATGTGGCTGTTCCCATTGCCGACCGGGAATATCCCATGGCGGGCGTAGAGGGAGAAGGTGTTTTCGAAGTACCGGTCGGCCCTATTCATGCGGGGATTATTGAACCCGGTCATTTCCGGTTCAGTCAGATGGGAGAACGCATTCTCCGCCTGGATGCCAAAATGTTCTTTCTGCATCGCGGCATTGAAAAGGCCCTGGAAGGCAGGCCGCTGGAACAGGCTTTTTATCAGGTAGAACGGATTTCAGGTGTATGCGGGATTGCTCATTCGCTGTCGTATTGCCATGCAATCGAAGGCCTGGCCAATGTGAAGGTACCTGCCCGGGCCCGGTATCTGAGGGTGCTGGCCGCTGAATTGGAACGGCTGTACAATCATGTCGGGGACATTGGCAATCTTTGCGCCGGCATGGGGTTTGCCGTGCCGATTATGGCCGGTGCCCGCATGAAAGAAGCGATCATGACGGTGAATGAAGCCTTAACAGGCAACCGGTTTTTGCGGGGGCTGATCATTCCCGGCGGAGTCCGGAAGGATATTTCGGACCGGATCGCCGGTCAGATCAGGAGAATGCTGGATGAACTGGAACCGGATTTTACCGGACTAATCCGGCTGCTGCGGCCCAATGACGAGTTTTTGGAACGGGTGAATACCACCGGAGTCGTTCCCCGGCAGGCGGCAATCGATTTGGGCGTTGTAGGCGTAGGCGCCAGAGCTTCAGGGGTGGACGTTGATTTGCGCCGGGATTATCCCTATGAATGTTACCCGGAACTAAAGTTTGAAGTGCCGGTATATACCACCGGTGATGTGGCTGCCCGGTTATGGGTCCGGGTTGATGAAGTTTACCAGACGATCAGTCTTATCCGGCAAATCCTGGATAAACTGCCGCCGGGACAGCTGAAGGAAGAAATTGGATTGATACCGGCCTATAGCAGTGGTTTTGGCTGGAGTGAATCGTCCCAGGGCAGCAACCTGCACTGGCTGATGACCGGGGAGAACAACACCATCTACCGGCTGTTTGTCCGGGCTGCTGCTTATCCCAACTGGCCGGCGCTTACCGTGGCGGCGCCAGGCAATATTATCCCTGATTTTCCGCTTGTCAATAAAAGCTACGAATTATCCTATGCTTGTCTGGACCGCTAGGAGGTAGTAATATGCTGAATTTAATGCGTAAAATTGTGGCGACCGGTACTGTGACCAAGAACTGGGATGCATTGTCCCTGCCCGACCAGTCCTCAGGCGAGATCCGGGTACAGTCTGCCAACTGCCGGGATTGCCGGCAATGCCTGACTGCCTGCCCTACACAGGCAATCACCCTGCGGCAAGAGGTGCCGTTCATCGATCAGAAAGCTTGCATCTTTTGCGGCCATTGCATTGAAACCTGTCCGGCTGGCTGCCTGGAACAAACCAGTCACTATAAACTGGCGACTTTAGGCGGAGCGCTGGCGGATGATGCTGCTGATGCCCTTAAAAAGAAAATTCGTTCGGCACTAGGCCGCTCTCTGCATGTCCGGCATGTGGATATTGGTTCCTGTAACGCCTGCGACTTTGAAATGTCTCATTTGTTGAGCCCCATTTATGATATACAGCAGTATGGCATTGACTTTGTTGCTTCTCCCCGCCACGCTGATCTGCTGATGGTAACCGGGGTCGTTACGCGCAATTCCACGCAAGCCTTGCAAATGACCTATGAGGCGGCTCCAGCGCCTAAGCTGGTCATGGCAGTAGGCAGTTGTGCCTGTAGCGGTCAGACTTTTGGCGACAGCTATGCCATTCGCGGCGCAGTGGATGACGTCGTTCCCGTAGATGTGTATGTGCCTGGCTGTCCGCCGCGGCCCCAGGCCCTGATTCATGGCATTATGCTTGCTCTTGACCGTCTATAATCGGAGGAACAGGAAGTGCAATAGAATAGAAGAAGGTGTAAAAATGCAGGAAACGATATCTGGCGTACATGCTTATCCTGCGCTAAAAGCAATAGATGAAAAACTGCTTCCCGTTCAGGATATGGTGTCTGAGGAAGAGCCGTTAACGCTGTACCTCAATGGCAAGGAACTGGTGACAATGCTGTGCTCACCAATGGAGCAGCGCTACTTGGCCCTGGGTTTTCTGGTTTCGGAGGGAATGATTGGCAGTATTGCCGATTTGACGGAGTTTACGGTGGATGAGGAACGCGGTTTGATTTGGGCTGAAGCCGATAAGGTTCCGGACAATGCCGGACGGATGTATTTGAAACGCTGTCTCACCGCTTGCTGCGGGCGGGGCCGGGCAGAGTTTTATTTTGCCAACGATGCCCGCGTGTCTAAAGAGATCGACAGTGAGCTCCGTGTCCGGGCGGAGGATATTAACAAATACGCTCTCCTGCTGGAGCAGGCTTCGGCAACACACCGTGTCACCTCCGGTGTGCACAGCGGGGCGCTTGCGGAGGGTGGCCGCCTCATATGCTTTGCCGAAGATATTGGCAGGCACAATGTTTTTGATAAATTGTATGGCAAATGTCTCGAAGGGGGAGTGAGCCCGGCAGACAAAATCCTGGTGTTCAGCGGCCGCGTCTCGTCAGAAATCATTCTGAAAGTCAGCAAAATGGGTGTGCCGGTAGTGGTTGCCCGGTCAGTGCCGACATCCCTGGCAATCGATATGGCGGTGAAATTAGGCATAACGCTGATTGGTGTGGCCAAAGGAGACTGGTTCCATGTCTATACCTACGTCGACCGGGTGCTGGTGGATGTCTGACCAAATGGCCTCCTGGCTAGCATCAGAAGAGTACCTTGCCAGCTCTAAAACGGTAGGAAAATAGACCGTCAGTATTCACTGGATTAGGGCTGACAAGGTACTAATGGAGGAGGTGAACGGTGGGGACTGCTTCTGCTAATGGAAAAGAAAGGTGACGAAAGGTGGAATTTGTTGATGAACAAATTTATAGTGGCCGACCCCAATAAATGTATTGGCTGCCGCACTTGTGAAATTGCCTGCGTGCTGGCCCATTCGCCGGCAGATGCGCTGATAACCGGCTCTCTGGACCAGGATTTCCACCCGCGGCTGCGAGTGGTTAAGACTGCTACGATCAGTGTGCCCGTTCAGTGCCGTCAATGTGAGGATGCTCCCTGCGCCAATGTTTGCCCGTCCAAAGGCATTGTAAACAAGAATAACACCATTCAGATAAATCCTGAAGCCTGTATTGGCTGTAAAAACTGCATCATTGCCTGTCCGTTTGGTGTGATAGAGTTGGTTCCTCATGTTTTGAAGGGCGAAAGACTTATGCAGGCAAGTTTGAAGATCATTGACGAGGAGGGGGCACAGAGCAAGGAGCGGATTGTAGCTCTGAAATGTGATTTATGCATTAACAGGCCGGAAGGGCCTGCTTGTGCCGGTGTATGCCCGACTCAGGCCTTTAAGCCTATCGAAGGCGCGACCATGTCCAAACATGTCCGAAAAAGAAGGACTGCTTGCGCTGAGGAGCTGTCGCGCATTTCCTTTAAGTAATAATCGAATTTAGGAGGTAGAACATGAGTGAAAAAGTATTGACAGTTTGCCCCTATTGCGGAGCCGGATGCCGGCTCAATCTGCTTGTAGAAAACAATGTTATTTTGGGCGCTGAACCGGCCCAAGGCCGTACGAATGAGGGGACATTATGTCTGAAGGGTCATTATGGCTGGGATTTTCTGAATGATACAAAACGGCTGACCAAGCGGCTGACAAAACCGTTGCTTAGAAAGAACGGCGAATTGGTAGAAGTCGCCTGGGAGGAAGCGATTGGGTTTGTCGCGGACAAATTACAGTCAATTAAGGAAAAGTATGGTCCCGACTCCATTATGTGCACTGGCTCGGCTCGCGGTCCGGGAAATGAGGCCAACTATGTTATGCAAAAATTTGCAAGGGCGGTGATCGGCACAAATAATATTGACCATTGTGCCCGTGTTTGACACGCTCCTTCTGTGGCCGGTCTGGCCTACACATTAGGTAATGGAGCAATGTCCAACTCGATTCCCGAAATTGAAGATACGAAGTGCTTATTTATTTTCGGTTATAATGCTGCCGATTCGCATCCGATTGTGGGCCGCCGCATAATTCGCGCCAAGGAAAAAGGGGCAAAAATCATTGTTACCGATCCCCGTTTTACCGAGGCGGCGAGAATCTCCGATTTATGGCTGCCGATAAAAAATGGCACTAACATGGCTTTGGTCAATGCCTTTGCAAATGTCCTCATTGAAGAAGAACTGTATGATAAAAAATATGTGGCTGATTATACGGAAGGTTTTGAGGAATACCGGAGCCTGGTTGCAAGCTACACACCGGAATATGTCGAAAAGATTACCGGCATACCGGCACAGAGTATTCGCGAAGCTATGCGCATATATGCCGCAGCGCCAACCGCTTTTATCTTGTGGGGTATGGGTGTTACGCAATACGGTCAGGCAGTGGACGTTGTCAAGGGACTGTCCGGGTTGGCCCTGCTGACCGGAAATCTGGGGAAACCCAACGTAGGTGTCGGCCCTGTACGGGGGCAAAATAATGTTCAGGGTACCTGCGATGTAGGGTGCCTGCCAAACGTGTTTCCCGGTTATCAGTCGGTAGCAGATCCTAAAATCCGGGAAAAATTTGAAAAGGCCTGGCAAACCAGTCTGCCGGCTAAACCGGGTATTACGATGACGGAAATGCCGCATCTTGCTCATGAGGGAAAGATCAAGGCCTTCTACATTTTTGGAGAAGACCCGGTACAGAGCGATCCGAATGCCGCGCACATGCGGCACACGCTGGATAATCTGGACTTGGTTGTCGTCCAGGATATCTTTATGAATAAGACGGCAATGCACGCAGATGTGGTTCTGCCGGCTACTTCCTGGGGTGAGCATGAAGGGGTATATTCCAGTGCTGACCGCGGCTTCCAGCGATTCCGGAAGGCAGTGGAACCCAAGGGAGACGTTAAGCCTGACTGGGAAATTATTTCTCTGGTGGCTACTGCCATGGGGTATCCCATGCAGTACAAAAACACGGAAGAAATTTGGACTGAAATGATCGAATTATGTCCTCTCTATGGCGGTGCGACTTATCAGCATCTGGACGAACTGGACAGTATTCAATGGCCCTGTCCGACTGAAGACCATCCGGGAACACCATATTTGTACAAGGGGTTCCGCTTTGACACACTAAGCGGCAAAGGCAAACTGTTTGCCACAGAATGGCGGCCGCCTAAGGAACTGCCGGATCAGAAATATCCGCTGATCCTTTCCACCGTGCGGGAAGTTGGTCATTATTCCGTTCGCACCATGACCGGGAACTGTGCGGCTTTGCAGCAGCTGGCCGACGAGCCCGGCTATGTACAGATGAGTGTGGAAGATGCCGCAGAGCTAGGTGTGGAAGATCAGGAACTGGTATGGATATCGACCCGGCGCGGCAAAGTAATATCACGGGTTATGGAAACGGAACGGGTGCGAAAAGGCGCAATATATATGACGTATCACTGGTGGGTCGGCTCCTGTAATGAATTGACTATTGACAATCTGGATCCGATTTCAAAAACTCCCGAGTATAAGTTCTGTGCAGCAAGAGTAGAAAAAATTACTGACCAGCGTTGGGCCGAACAATATGTTGTTGACGAATATGACAAGATAAAACAACAGATGGGTGCTAAAGTTCACAGCAGATAAGCCGGAGGCAATGGTTGCAGGCCTCACGACTGTTAACTGCGACAGGACGCAATGTTGGCCTGACATGGAAAGCAAAACTGATAGAGAAAACGGGAAAGTCGGAAAAATGAAAATGGCCGGATTGTATGGCCGGCTAAGGTGTCATAGTCATTATTTTCGGGTAGCCATGACTGACCAGTGTAATTTCCGCTGAAACAATTAATTGGTAGGTAAGGAGCTGGGAAAAATGGCTGAAAAAGTGTTGACCGTATGTCCCTATTGCGGCGGTGGCTGCCATCTCAATCTGCTTGTAGAAAATAATGCGATTATAGGCGCCGAGCCGGCTAATGGCCGTACAAATGAAGGGACCCTGTGTCTGAAGGGACATTATGGGTGGGATTTTCTGAATGATACTCAGCGGCTGACTAAGCGTTTAACCAAGCCATTGATAAGAAAAGATGGCGAATTAGTGGAGGTTTCCTGGAAGGAAGCCATTCAATTTACAGCCAAACGACTGCAGGAAGTTAAGGATAAGTATGGGGCTGATGCCATCATGGTAGCAGGATCAGCCCGTGGTCCGGGCAATGAAGCAAACTATGTGCTGCAGAAGTTTACCAGAGCGGTGCTGGGCACCAATAACGTCGATCATTGTGCCCGGGTCTGCCACGCACCATCGGTGGCCGGTCTTGCTTATACGCTGGGGAATGGCGCAATGTCCAATTCCATTCCGGAAATTGAAGACAGCAAATGCCTGTTTATTTTTGGTTATAATGCGGCCGATTCTCATCCCGTAGTAGCACGACGCATTATCAAGGCGAAGGAAAAGGGCGCAAAAATTATCGTTACCGATCCTCGGTTTACCGAAGCGGCACGGATTGCCGATCTGTGGCTGCCTATTAACAATGGCGCCAATATGGCCATGGTGAATGCCTGTGCCAATGTGCTTATCACTGAAGGGTTGTACAATAAGCATTATGTGGCTAATTATACCGAAGGCTTTGAAGAATATAAGGCAATGATAGCAAAATACACACCGGAGTATGCCGAGAAGATTACCGGAGTGCCTGCAGCCAAGGTGCGGGAGGCTATGCGCATATACGCTGCCGCTCCCAGCGCGTTCATCCTTTGGGGGATGGGTGTAACCCAGTTTGGGCAAGCGGTGGATGTGGTCAAAGGCTTGTCGGGGCTGGCGCTGCTGACCGGCAATTATGGCCGGCCTAATGTTGGCGTAGGGCCGGTACGGGGCCAAAACAATGTGCAGGGGACCTGCGATATGGGTGTGCTGCCCAATGTATTCCCCGGTTACCAATCGGTGACGGATGCAAAAGCCAGAGAAAAATTCCAAAAGGCCTGGGGGGTTCAAGAGCTGCCGGGCAATATCGGGCATCATATAACGCAAGTGCCCGAACTTGTCGATGCCGGAAAAATTAAGGCCTATTACATCATGGGTGAAGATCCGGTGCAAAGTGATCCCGATGCAGCTCATATGCGCCATGCGCTGGACAGTCTTGAACTGGTCATTGTCCAAGATATCTTTATGAACAAAACGGCGCTGCACGCCGATGTCATATTGCCAGCTACTTCCTGGGGTGAGCATGATGGCGTATATTCTTCGGCTGACCGCGGCTTTCAGCGTATCCGTAAGGCAGTTGAGCCGAAAGGCGATGTCAAACCGGATTGGGAGATTATCTCCTTAATTGCTACTGAAATGGGTTACCCGATGCAGTATAAAGACACGAAAGAGATCTGGGCTGAATTGATTGGCCTGTGCCCGCTGTATACCGGTGCTACTTATCCGCGACTGGAAGCGCTGGGAGGAATACAATGGCCCTGTCCGGATGAAAAGCATCCGGGAACCCCCTATCTTTATACGGGAAACCGCTTTGATACACCGAACGGTAAAGGCAAACTGTTTGCGGTGGACTGGCGTCCGCCCCTGGAAATTCCTGATAAGGATTATCCTCTTGTTTTATGCACGGTACGTGAAATTGGTCATTACTCGGTCCGGACTATGACTGGCAATTGTGTAGCTTTACAGCAGCTGGCTGATGAGCCGGGCTATGTGCAAATGAGCATAGAAGATGCAGAAGCACTGAGGGTGGAGGATCAGGAACTGGTTTGGGTAGCTTCCCGCCGCGGCAAGGTTATATCGCGCGTCCTGGTGACAGAGCGGGTGAGCAAAGGGGCGGTATATATGACCTATCACTGGTGGATTGGAGCTTGTAACGAGCTAACGATTAATCATCTCGACCCTGTCTCTAAGACGCCTGAATATAAGCATTGTGCGGTAAAAGTAGAAAGAATTGACGATCAGGACTGGGCGGAACAATATGTTATTGATGAATACGATAAGCTTAGAAAACAGATGGGCTGCTAGATTTCACAGCAGGTAGGTCCGAAAGATCGGTCGCGAGACCTATTTATTTCTCGGGATAAGTAGGTCTTCCCCTTTTTTATGGCTATTAAGCGGCGCCAGGCAGAAGGGTGGACTGAGTTGGAAAGCAAAACTGATGGAGGATCGGGAGGAAGGTGAAAAGATGGCTGAATTGTATGACCGGCTGGGGCGTCATATTCATTATCTGCGGGTAGCTGTAACCGACCGATGTAATTTTCGCTGCCAGTACTGTATGCCACCTGATGGCGTAGAATGGCTGGAACATGAGGATATTTTACGTTATGAGGAATTAGTACGCATTATAGGTGCCTTTGCCGGGTTGGGAGTGGATAAAGTACGCATCACCGGTGGCGAGCCTTTAGTACGCAAGGGACTGCTGTCCTTTTTGCGGCAAGTTGTCCGTATTCCCGGTATCAGGGAGGTTGGCCTGACTACCAATGGCAGTCTGCTGGAAGAATACGCCCTTTCTTTAAAACAGGCAGGAGTCGGACGTATTAATGTGAGTCTGGATACCTTACAACGGGAAAGGTTTATGCGGTTGACCGGTCAGGACAGGCTGGACCGGGTGCTGGCGGGTATCAAAAAAGCGCAGCAAGTGGGACTGACTCCTGTCAAGATTAACATGGTGGTCATGAAAGGGTTTAATGCGGATGAAATTGCCGATATGGCCACCTTCGCTATTAACAACTCTTATCAGGTCAGATTTATTGAATATATGCCCTTTCGCAGCGGACAAGATTATTTATTTACTGCCGCAGAAATGAAACAGCAGCTGGTTGCTGCCGGCTTTACCAAGCTGGTTCCGGAGCTGGGTGGCAGCTGTCCGGCGAAGATTTACCATGTGCCTGAATCCCAGGGCTCCATCGGGTTTATTACTCCTGTATCGCAGCACTTCTGCAGTTCCTGCAACCGCATTCGCCTCACTCCCGACGGCTATCTTAAACCGTGCTTGCTGTCCAATGAAGAATATTCCCTGCGCGAACAATTGCGTTCAGGCGTTTCTGATCATCAGTTGCTAGCGCAAATAAAACGGGTCGTATGGAATAAGCCGAAACAGCAATATTTAGCAAAAGGGCACAAAGGTGTCAGAAGCATGTCGCGCATTGGCGGCTAATTGTTTTGCCCGGAGCCAGCCCCATATGGACATAAATAAAGAGAGGAGCAGGGTAAAGGTGGCGTTATTACTGGAAGATGCTCTGGCCATATTGTTGGAAAAGATACAGTTACAAGGGAAACAGCGCATCCCTCTTACAGAGTGTTATCAACGGGTTTTGGCAGAGGACATTGTCACCGCAATGGATTTTCCGCCCTTTGATCGTTCACCGCTGGATGGCTATGCCCTAAGAAGGCTGGATGTGCAGCAAGCTTCGCCAGCCAGGCCTGTCAGGCTCAAACAAGTAGATAACGTGCCGGCCGGGAGTTGGCCCGTCAAAAAAATAGAAGCAGGCCAGACAGCACGGATTATGACCGGTGCCGGAATTCCTGAAGGAGCAGATGCGGTGGTTCGCCTTGAAGATGTAGAAGTACAGCAGGATACAGTGAGTATTTTTGCTCCTGCGGGACCTGCCAGCATTTGTAAGCAGGGAGAAGAAATCCATAAGGGTGAAAGTGTGTTACAACAAGGCATAGTGCTTCGTGACGGGGCTTTGGGGCTGCTCGCCATGCTGGGTCAGACTGAGCCGCTTGTTTATCATCAGCCTAAAGTTGCTGTTTTAGCTACCGGTACGGAGCTTATTGGTGTAGACCAGCCACTGTCACCAGGAAAAATTCGTAATTCCAATACGTATATGTTAATGGCAAAAATAAGGGAAGCAGGCTGTCAGCCTGTTCTTCTAGGGCATGTAAGTGACGACCTGGAGCTTATGGCAGAGAAAATAAAAGGCCATAACAATATGGACATGTATATCACAACCGGTGGGGCATCTGTTGGTGATTGTGATTTAATGGCACAGCTTTTTGCCAAACTGAATATTCCCATACTGTTTACCAGAGTGGCAATGAAGCCGGGTATGCCGGTAATAGCAGGCTTGTGGCAGGATACTTTGCTGGTGGCCTTGTCCGGCAATCCGGCAGCTGCTAATGTTTCTTTCGAAGTCTTACTGCGTCCTTTGCTCAAAAAGATGGCAGGTGCGGCTGTTTTCGAGCGACCTAGAATCCGGGCGAAACTGAAGAGCCCCTTTACAAAAGCAAGTCCGTCCAGGCGATTTATCTGGGCACATTGTGAATTTGAGAATGGAGTTCTCTATGCCGAACCAATGGGATTTCAGGGAAATGGCATGTTATCAGGAATAGTACTTGCTAACGCCTTGGTAGATATTCCGGCAAATAGTGGTGAACTGCAGAGCGGAGCAGAAGTAGCAGCCTGGCTGCTCGTGGAATAGAAAGGCTGCTTTGTATGAAAGTAATTGATGTCAGCCAGGCTCTCGGCATAGTGCTGGGCCAGTATTTTACCCGCGTTGTGTCTGGAGAATTTAAAGGAATGGCTGTTAAAAAAGGTCATATTATCAAGGTGGAAGATATCCCAATGCTGCACAGCATGGGTAACAATAAAGTCCGGTTTTACATTTCACGCCGTTTTAGAAAGCCATCCAGAGTGGTTCGTACTTGCTCCGGCTTTTGACCGGTAATATTGAGCGTCAGTGTTTGCCGTTCATCTAATACGCTGCAGCCTGCGCCGACGGTGATATCAGCACAGGTACTCATGCTCAGAGCGTCATTATCGGGCCGGTAGCCGGTTACCAGCAGGGCATCGACGCGCTGGCCGGGAGCGGCAGCCTGCTGGAGGGAAATGATTTGATAGCCGTGTTGCCTCAAGTGTTGGGCGACAGTGCCGGAGTAGGACTGGAGGGCAATTACTTTAGCCATATGACACACCTTCTCATGTTTTGAGTTAGTATGCACCAGTGGTGGCAGGAATAATCTTGCATGATATCCAACATATTACTAAGAGTAGTAAACCGTTTTTGTATGTCTCCGATCCATACAGGGGTAAAGAAAGCGGAATAGGGACGAATGTTGGCTAATTGAGAACGGAGGGGGATTTTTATGATTAACCGGGAAAGAATGCTGCAAGAATTTTTTGAGCTGGTACGGATTAAATGCTCGACAAAAGAGGAGCGGCAAGTAGCTGATGTAATTAAGTCTCGGTTGGCAGAGTTAGGCGCGACGGTGAGTGAAGACAATGTAGGCGAAAAAATTGGCGGGAACTGTGGCAATGTAATCGCTTATTGGAAGGGGAACGTTACTGGCGCGCCCGCTATCCTATTCAGCGCCCACTTGGATTGTGTCGAGCCTTGTACGGGAGTCGAGCCTAAATTGGAAAACGGGATTATTACCTCAGCCGGCAATACCATTTTAGGGGCTGATGACAAGGCTGGTGTAGTGGGAATATTGGAAGCGGTGCGAGTGATCAGAGAGCAGAATATACCTCATGGTGATATTCAGGTTATCTTTACCGTTGCCGAAGAGGGTGGCTTAAACGGCTCGAAAAATATCGACCGGTCGCTGGTGAAGGCGAGCATGGGCTTTGTACTCGACTCGAGCGGATCACCGGGCGAAATTATCACGATGGCTCCGGGCCAAAATAAAATTGAAGTCCTCGTTCAGGGGAAAACCGCTCATGCCGGTGTTGCGCCGGAAGAAGGCGTGAATGCTATTATTGTTGCTGCCAAGGCGATGGCGCAGCTGAAAGACGGTCGTATTGATTTTGAAACTACCGCCAATGTAGGAAACATTAAGGGTGGCGGTGCTACCAATATTGTGCCGGAGAAAGTGGTAATCATCGCTGAAGCCCGCAGCCGCAATATGGAAAAGCTGGCTGCTCAAACTCAGCATATGGTTGAAACTTTCGAACGTGTAGCAGCTGCTAATGGAGCTAAGGCTCAAGTTACCGTGACGAAAGCCTATGATCCCTTTGTGCTGACTGAGCAAACGCCAGTAGTAGCTTTAGGCAAACAGGCTGCTCAGGCAATTGGGCTGGAGCCTGTCTTAAAAGGCACCGGCGGCGGCAGTGATGCTAATTTCTTTAACCTCTATGGAGTACCGTCGGTGGTACTAGGAGTGGGGATGAACAAAGTCCACACTGCTGATGAATATATTAAAGAAGAAGATTTATATAAAACAGGTGAACTGATAGTCTCGATTGTTCGGCAGTCAGTGGACTTTACGGCATAGCATTCCTTTTGTGGTGTACCTTTGTATTAACAGAATGGATTTAATATTACGAATTTTTAACAGCCTATTGCGCTATTTTCAATGCTATGGTACACTCTGTTTAACTTAAAAAAACAATTAAGCAATGGAGCTTACAAACGGATCATCTGTTTGTAAGCTCCTATGTGTATAACCCGGATAATCACTTAACGAAAATGTTGGTCTAAACTGTTTTTGGATTATGTTCGCTGGGTAAGCAATGGGGCTTATAGACGTACTTTGTGCGTATATAAGCCCCATTGCGTTTATCAAATACAATTCAGTTAGTTAAGGAGGTGAGTGAAAAGACGGTGTTGCTTTTCGGTAGTCGAATAAATGCTTCAATGGTATGGCAGTACCAAAAGGAGCAGGTGGTAAATAAACCAGGGGCACTGGCTTTTAAGTTTACCTATTTTTAGTAGTACGTCAGGTTTCTATACTGAGGGAGGTGGTTCATGAGTGGGAAAACAAGGGTCCACAAATAAAAGCCCCACCGATATGGCAGTACCGGTGAGGCGGGTGGCAAATTATCCAGAGGCACTGGTTTAAATTTACCTATTTTTATTATAACCTAACATTCTTATGGTTTCAAGAAGCTTTTATCTAGGAAAAACAGGAGGAATATAAAATGAGACAAATTGCGATATATGGAAAAGGCGGCATCGGTAAATCCACTACTACTCAAAATACGGTGGCAGCTTTATCTGAAGCAGGTAATAAAGTAATGGTTGTAGGTTGTGATCCTAAAGCGGACTCGACGCGTCTCTTGCTCAATGGTCTGTGTCAAAAAACGGTACTCGACACGCTTCGCGATGAAGGTGATGACATCGATCTTGATGATATCCTCAAACCGGGATTTGGCGGCACAATGTGTGTAGAATCAGGCGGTCCGGAACCTGGTGTTGGCTGTGCAGGACGCGGTATTATTACGTCCATTAACATGCTCGAATCCTTAGGAGCCTATACCAGTGATCTTGATTACGTGTTTTATGATGTACTAGGTGACGTTGTCTGCGGCGGTTTCGCTATGCCGATCCGCGAAGGTAAAGCTCAGGAAATATATATCGTAGCCTCCGGGGAATTGATGGCTCTCTATGCAGCCAACAATATTGCTAAAGGTGTCAGCAAATATGCTCTTACCGGCGGCGTTCGTCTAGGCGGCATCATTTGCAACAGCCGTAAAGTTGACAATGAATATCCGCTTTTAAAAGCCTTTGCCGAAGAATTGGGCTCACAACTCATTTATTTTGTACCACGGGATAACCTGGTTCAACGGGCTGAGATTAATAAGAAAACGGTTATCGATTATGATCCTACCTCCGGCCAAGCCGATGAATACCGCCAATTGGCAATGAATATTAAAAATAATAAAATGTTTGTTATTCCTAAACCCATGACACAAGACCGCCTGGAAGAACTGATGATGCAGCACGGCTTCTTAGATGCACTGGCTTAACATTCGTTACCGGCAAATAAAACGATTATGTTGGAGGAGTTGACTTTATGTTTCTTGTACGTGCAATGGTTAGACCGGATAAAGCGGATGAAGTGATCTATGAACTATCCCGGGCGGGTTTTCATGCAGTAACGAAAATTGATGTTGTTGGTCGTGGTAAACAAAAGGGAATTCGCATCGGCGATATTGTATACGATGAAATACCGAAAACACTCTTGTTTATGGTGGTTGACGAAGATAAAGACAAAGAAGATGTAATCAGTATTGTTCTCAAGACTGCCAAGACAGGTGAAAAAGGCGCTTTTGGTGACGGAAAAATATTTGTTAGTGTTGTAGAAGAGGCTTATACAATCTCAAGCGGCGCAAGCAGCCTGTAAGGGGGCAGTGAAATGAAAGAAGTTATTGCGGTTATCCGCATGAACAAGGTAAATGCTACGAAAAAGGCACTAGTCGAGGTTGGGTATCCCGGTTTTACCACATTTAAAGTATTGGGCCGGGGCAAACTGGTCACCGATCCGACAGTAGTAGAAGACCGGAAAGAAAAGTTGCTGGCCATGTCTGACCCGGAGGATCCGGAAGTTGTCGAATTGGTTACCGGCTTCCTGGACGGAACAAGATTATTTCCCCGCCGGTTGTTTACGGTATTGGTGCATGATGCGGATGTGCCTGCAGTGGTAGCCTCGCTGATGAAGGTCAACAGAACCGAATATAATGTAGGCGATGGAAAGATATTTGTGCTGCCGCTCTATGACGCGGTGCGAGTACGTACCGGTGAACGCGGTGACGCAGCCCTATAGGAAAACAGCAAAGGAGGTTGTTTAAAATGGCATTTTCAGAAGAAAAGCTGCAAGAGCTTTTAAATACATTACCGGATAAGGTAAAGAAAGCCCGGAAAAAACATATTTTAGTAAAAGATTCATCTCAGCCTGATCAGGTTATAGAAGCAAATACCCGTACGATACCGGGCATTATAACCAACCGTGGCTGCGCTTATGCCGGTTGTAAAGGTGTAGTGGTCGGTCCATTGAAAGATATGATCCATATTGTTCACGGTCCGGTAGGCTGTAGTTACTATACGTGGGGTACTCGCCGCAATAAGGCTAAGTCAGAAGATCCTACACAAAATTTCATTAATTATTGTGTTACTACTGATATGCAGGAAAAAGACATTGTCTTCGGCGGGGAGAAAAAACTCGCTAAATTGATTGATGAGGTTGTCGAGATTTTTAACCCCAAGGCGATTAGCATTAGTGCTACTTGTCCGGTTGGTTTGATTGGTGACGATATCAATGCAGTTGCCAAGGCGGCTGAAGAGCGTCATGGTGTACCAATGCTGGCATTCAGCTGCGAGGGCTACAAAGGGGTAAGCCAATCGGCAGGACATCATATTGCCAATAATATTCTCATGGATAAAGTAATTGGTGCAAGTGAGAAGGAAGATGCTCCCGGCCGTTATGCAATTAACATATTAGGTGAGTATAACATTGGCGGCGACGCCTGGGAAATTGAACGTGTTTTGAAAGAAATTGGTTACACCATTGTTAGTACCATGACTGGTGACGGCTCTTATGAAGAATTGCGTCACGCCCATACGGCTGAGCTTAACTTGGTGCAATGTCACCGTTCTATTAACTACATTGCTGAAATGCTGGAAATCAAATATGGCACTCCCTGGGTAAAAGTTAATTTCATCGGTGTAGAAGGTATGTCTCAATCCTTACGCGATATGGCTACTTACTTTGATGACGAAGAATTAACCCAAAAAACAGAGGAAGTCATTGCCCGTGAAGTAGCCCGTGTTCAGCCCATGATTGATCAATACCGCAAAGTCTGTGAAGGGAAAACCGCCTTTTGCTTCGTTGGTGGCTCCCGTGGACATCACTACCAGGGCATGTACCGGGAACTGGGAATTGAAACTGTTCTTGCCGGCTATGAATTTGCTCATCGCGATGACTATGAAGGACGTCATGTTATGCCAACTATTAAAACAGATGCGGATAGCAAAAATATTCCCGAGCTTCATGTCAATCGTGATGAAAAGCGCTTCCGGGTAAAAGTTTCTCCTGAGAAACTGGAAGAATTAAAGAAAAAAATACCGCTCAGTGAATATAAAGGTATGAATTTCGATATGAAAGACGGCTTTGTCATCGTCGATGATCTTAATCATTTTGAAACTGATGAGTTCATCAAGTTGTTGAAACCGGATATTTTTTCCTCAGGTATTAAAGATAAATATGTGGTGCAAAAGATGGGTATTCCAGCCAAACAATTGCACTCTTATGATTACAGCGGCCCTTATGCCGGCTTTAATGGAGCGCTGAATTTCGCCCGTGATATTGCCATGAGCTTTGCTACTCCTACCTGGAACTTTATCGTACCACCTTGGCAGGATCAGCCGCTTTTAGAAGGAAAAATGGCAGAAGGAGAGGGTAAGGCATGTTAGACGCAACAACAAAAGACCTAAAAGAACGCTTAAGCGGCGGGATCATTAATCCCGCTAAAACATGCCAGCCAATCGGCGCCATGTATGCTGCACTGGGTATTCATAAATGCTTGCCCCACAGCCACGGTTCTCAAGGCTGCTGTTCCTTCCACCGTATGCATTTGACTCGCCACTTCCGTGATCCGGTCATGGCCTCTACCAGTTCTTTCACTGAAGGCGCGTCGGTTTTTGGCGGTGCCGCTAACTTAAAAACTTCCATTAAAAATGTATTCTCGATTTATAATCCCGATATTATTGCGGTTCACACTACTTGTCTTACCGAAACAATTGGCGATGATGTGCCTACTATTATCAAACAATCGGAAGTACCGGAAGGTAAAGTTGTCATCCACGCCAATACACCAAGCTACCAAGGTTCCCATATTACCGGCTTTTCTAATATGGTAAAAGGGATGGTCAGTTATCTGGCAGAAAGTACTACGCCGATCAAAAAAGAGCAGATCAACCTCATTCCCGGTTTCGTAAATCCTGGTGATATGCGGGAAATTAAACGTATTACTAAGTTGATGGGCGTTAAGTCAATTATGTTCCCTGATACGACGGGCGTCCTAGATTCTCCCATGACAGGTAAATTCGATATGTATCCTAGAGGGGGTACAACGATTGAAGAATTGAAGGATACTGGAAATTCGAAGTTATCCATTGCACTGGGACGGTTTGCTTCCAGCGAGGCTGCAGAACTATTGCAGAAAAAGTGCAAAGTTCCTGCACTTGCCTTGAAAACACCAATTGGTGTAAAAGCAACTGACGACTTTATTATGGCCCTGCGCCGTTTTGCAGTAACTGAAGTACCTTATGAATTGGAAGAAGAGCGCGGTCAATTGGTTGATATCATGACAGATACACACTTTCACTTTCATGGTAAACGGGTAGCCATTTTTGGTGATCCTGACATTTTGACCGGCCTTACCGAATTTGTACTCAGCCTTGGCATGATTCCGATTCATGTATTGACTGGTACGCCAGGGGGAGCAATGGGTTCCGGTATGGGGAGCTTTGAAGACGATGTCCGGGATATGCTGGCAGCAGCCAACGTTGATGGCAATGCCAAAGGCAATGGCGATTTATTTACGCTCCATCAGTGGATCAAAAATGATCCTGTTGATCTCTTAATCGGCAACACCTATGGCAAATACATTGCCAGAGCCGAAGACATCCCCTTTGTACGCGTTGGCTTTCCTGTACTTGATCGCAGTGTCCATTCGTATCTGCCTATCGTCGGTTACCGTGGAGCAATGCGTTTGGTTGAGATGATCAGCAATGCTTTGCTGGACCGTCAGGACCGCGATGCAGCTGATGAAGATTTTGAATTAGTAATGTAATACCAGAAAAGAGGCAACGTTGCCTAGCTAAGCTTAGCAACGTTGCCTCTTTTTATCTTGTCGGAAGTATCCCATCATACTGTAAACAACCTGTGAAAGGAGTGACATCATGGATACAGCTATCGCTATTAATGAACGCGATCCTTTTATATCAACCAAGGGGAAACAAAAAACATCGCTTAAATGTGATGCCGACAGCATTGCCGGTTGTGTCAGCCAGCGCGCCTGCGTATACTGCGGTGCCCGGGTTGTATTAAATCCCATTACAGATGCGCTGCATTTGGTGCACGGCCCGATCGGTTGTGCCAGTTATACCTGGGATATTCGGGGGAGCCTGTCCAGTGGTTCCGATTTATACCGCAATAGTTTTTCCACCGATCTGCAGGAGCATGACGTTATCTTCGGCGGTGAACCCAAATTAAAGCGGGCGATTGACGAATTGGTAGAAAAATATCATCCCAAAGTATTTTTTGTTTATTCCACCTGTATCGTCGGGGTCATCGGCGATGACTTGGAAGCGGTCTGTAAACAGGCAGCGGCTAAACACGGGATTGAAATTATACCCGTTCAGTCCAGTGGATTCATTGGCAATAAAGCAGCAGGTTACCGGGCCGCTTGTGATGCGTTGCTGCGAATTATCACTCCTATGAAGCCGCTGCCTCGTAAGAAACTAAGCTTAAACTATTTAGGCGATTTTAATCTGGCCGGCGAAGCGTGGATCATTCGTGGCTACCTAGAGGAAATCGGAATTGATGTCAATGCCGTTTTTACGGGAGACTCTAACTATGACACGCTAAAAAAAGCGACAATGGCGTCGCTCAATGTCATGCAGTGTGCCGGGTCAATGACGTATCTGGCTAACAAGATGCAAGAGCAGTTTGACATTCCTTATTTGCGGATTTCCTTTTTGGGGATGGAAGATACAGCCGATTCGTTGCGCCGCATTGCCGAGTTTTTCGGTGATGCCAATATTATCGAAAGAGCAGAGCAGCTTATTGCTCGTGAACAAAATTTGGTTCAACCCATTATTGATGCCTATAAGGGGCAGTTTAACGGGAAAAAGGCAGCTGTCTATGTAGGCGGCGGTTTTAAGGCTATCTCGCTTATTAAACAATTTCGCGAAATTGGCATCGATGTTGTTATGGTTGGCACACAAACAGGCCAGCAGGATGAGTATGATACCATTCATGAATTAGCTGATGACGGTACGGTGATTTTAGATGATGCTAATCCCTCCGAATTGGAACGGTTTATGACCCAGCAAGGCGCTAATCTCCTAGTAGGCGGCGTAAAAGAACGTCCGCTGGCTTATAAATTAGGAATTGCTTTTGTAGATCATAACCATGACCGGAAACACCCGCTCAGCGGATTTGTGGGTGCTGTCAATTTTGCCAAAGAAGTTAATTCAACCCTATGTTCACCGGTATGGGACTACATGTATGACTTTGGAGGTGATTTGCATGGAACCAATTCTGAAGCATAGCAAAAATGTAAATGAGAACCCCTGTCATATGTGTATGCCTTTAGGGGCGATATTACCTTTTAAAGGAATTGAAGGGTCTATGGTAATCATTCATGGTTCCCAAGGCTGTAGTACCTATATGCGGCGGCACATAGCCGAGCATTTTAATGAGCCTATTGATGTGGGCTCTTCTTCGCTCAATGAAAAAGGCACTATTTATGGCGGAGAAAAGAATTTAAATCAGGCCTTAGACAATATTCTCCGCGTTTATCAACCCCAAATCATCGGCGTATTAACTTCTTGTCTCGCCGAAACCATTGGTGAAGATATCGAACGTATCGCAGCAGAATATAAGATTGTCAAGGGACTGGCTGAGTTTCCCATTGTCCCTGTTCCCACACCGGGGTATGGCGGCACACATGCCGAAGGCTACCAACTGGCCGTAAGACGGATCGTGTCTTACCTAGCGGAGCCTACACCGGCGCACAACAAGGTAAATATTATCACCAGCCATATTAGTCCAGCCGATATCCGGGAAATAAAACGGCTGCTGGACATTATGCAAATCGATTATGTATTGTGCCCCGATTTTTCCGATACCCTCGATCGTCCCATTGCCCGCCCTTATACTAA
>Ga0366782_1032_pt1 | contig 25253 bp, 19 predicted proteins | sample TotcelHN113001L9_FD_207088 | JGI IMG/M metagenome (GOLD analysis project Ga0366782, IMG submission 207088) | Enriched cells from coal bed in the Powder River Basin, Montana, United States - Total cells N11 rep2 HSBNCT.N11.300.1.L9 ...
TGCCGTTAGTATAGCGGCGGGGACACAAGCACTTGTTTCTGCATTCCCGGCGCTTATTGGCAAAGAAATAGCGATAGATCTAGTCATTCTTTTTGGGATATTAATGCTCGTTAATCTACGGGGGATACGGGAATCCTCCAATGTTTTCGTATGGCCGACTTATTTTTTTATTGCCGGAATACTGATTATGATCGGCACAGGCATATACAACGCCTTCACAGGCACAGCTCCCCTTATTGCTGCCGGATCGTTAGCAAGGCAGCAGGCAGACTGGGCGGTGATTATTCTTGCCTTACGGGCTTTTGCCAATGGCTGCAGCTCTATGACGGGTGTGGAGGCTATTTCCAACGGTGTGCCCATGTTTCATAAACCGGAAGTTTCAAATGCTATTAAAACAACCTATCTCATGTCGGCGCTGTTAGGAATGATGATCCTAGGTATCTCGTTTTTATTTATCCATTATCATCTGCTGCCCGGGGAGAATGTCACCATGCTGTCTCTGCTGGCGGAAAATGTTTTTGGCCGCAGCTGGGGTTATTATTACATCCAAATGACCACTATGTTGATTCTCTATTTAGCAGCAAACACTTCCTACAATGGATTACCGCCGTTATTGTCCATTATGGCCAGAGATTCCTATGTGCCCCGTTATCTTGGTGCCAGAGGGGAGCGGCTGGGTTATTCTAACGGCATTTTGTTGTTAAGCCTGATCGCAGGGCTGTTAATTATTGTGTTTGATGGCAATGTGGAGCATTTGATTTCACTTTATGCCATAGGTGTATTTCTGTCTTTTACCATTGCTCAGTCCAGCTTAGTGGTCAAGTGGACAAGAGAGCGGGGAAAAGGGTGGATTTCCCGTACGGCCATTAATGGTTTTGGCGCTTGCGTAACAGGTATTGTTGTTATCATTATTGGCGTTACCAAATTCTTTCATGGTGCCTGGATAGTAATGGTATTTATTCCGGCGATGATTTATATCTTTAAGACCATCCACCAGCATTACCGGAATACTGCGCAGCAACTGTACATGTCACCACAGGACTTCTCTGAATATCTTGAGGCCAGGCAGGTAAGGAGTTTAATTGTTGTACCCGTGTCGGGCATCACCAAAGTGCTGGCCGAATCCCTCCGGTATGCCCAGGCTATGGGGGGCGATGTTGTTGCACTGCACATTTATACAGATGAGCTGGAACGGGAGAAATTTGAAGAAAAGTGGCGTAACCTTAACGTGGGAATAGAGCTGCAAGTCCTCTATTCGCCCTACCGGTCTATTGTTCAGCCGCTGCTTGGCTATGTAAGTGAGCTGGAGATGCATAAGTGCATTTACGATTATATCACCATTGTAATACCCGAGTTTGAAACAAAAAAATGGTGGCACCGGTTTTTACACAACCAGACAGGCTGGATACTGCGCACGTTGTTAATATTACGGGAAAATGTCGTTGTGTCTACTTTGCCCTATCATTTTAAGCGGTAAGACAAGGGGACAGGTCCCTTGTTTTGAATTTTCTAAGTATTGCTTAGATTATTCGCTGGTAACCGTTGACAGCAAAAAAGGGTAGTGCTAAAATTAAAATAAAACTATACCAATATGGTATAGTTTAAGGAGGGCACTGGCGTTGCAATTGAATCAAGCTACCGACTATGCTTTTCGCGTAGTACTTCATTTGGCCTTGCTGCCGCATGGGGCGATTGTCAACGGCCAGACGTTGGCGGAAAAAGAAAATGTTCCTCAGCGATTTTTATTGAAGATTATGAGGTCATTAACGGCTGCCTGCATCATAAAATCCTATCGGGGTGTAGACGGTGGCTTTGCTTTGGCAAAAAAGGCGGCTGACATCACTTTGTTATCGGTAATTGAAGCCATAGAAGGTCCGGTGGCCATTCATCGCTGTTTGGCTGAACGCGACGCCTGTACTAAGTTTTGTGCCCATGAATGTCCTGTACACAATGCTTTAGCAAATGTGCAGGAGCAATTGGTGATGTCACTGGACAGTGTGAACTTTGCGGAATTAGCCTTGCAGAAAAGCCTTGACAAAGGAGGTGAATTCTCAGCTTTGTCAGTTGACAGTTGTGCACAGTAATAGGTCAGATTAAGTAGACTATTTAGGAGGGAAAACAAATGGGGGAAGCCTTTTTAGCACGCTGGCAGTTTGGCCTGACATCAACTTATCATTGGTTGTTTGTGCCGCTGACGCTGGGATTGACCGTTTTCATCGCAATTATGGAAGTTATATATGTTAGAACCGGTAATGAAATGTATAAGAAGATGGCTCAATTCTGGGGTAAACTGTTCTTGATCAATTTTGCTATGGGTGTTGTTACCGGTATTGTCCAGGAGTTTCATTTTGGAATGAACTGGTCCGAATATTCCCGGTTTATGGGGGATATCTTTGGTGCTCCTTTAGCACTGGAGGCATTAACGGCTTTTTTTCTGGAGTCTACCTTTATTGGTATCTGGATTTTCGGCTGGGATCGCCTATCGCCTAGACTGCATGCCACAGCAGCTTGTTTGGTAGCCTTTGGTACGAATCTCTCTGCTTTCTGGATTTTGGTAGCCAATTCCTTTATGCAGCATCCCGTTGGCTTTGCTCTTCGTAATGGCCGTGCTGAAATGACCGACTTTGGTGCCTTATTAACTAATGGGTATGTGCTTCATCAATTTCCGCATGTCGTTTTAGCAGGACTGACTACTGCCGGTGCGTTTATTGCTGCGATTAGTGCCTGGCAGTTGCTGCGGAAAAGTCAAGTCGAGTTCTTTCATACTTCATTGAAATTCGGTGTAGCGGTGATGGTCGTCAGTGCTGTTTTAGTAGCTGGCGTAGGTCACTTGCAGGCCCGTTATATAGCTAAGGTCCAGCCAATGAAGCTAGCGGCTGCAGAGGCGTTATGGGAGACAGCTGATCCTGCGCCGTTTGCGTTGTTTGCATCCATTAACGAAGAAAAGCAGACTAACAACGTTGAACTGGGTGTGCCAGGTGCGCTGTCCTTCCTGGTTTATGATTCTTTCCAGGGCAAAGTACAAGGTATAAAAGAATTGCAAAGTGAAATGATACGAAAATTCGGTCCTGGCGACTATGTGCCTCCAGTGACGCCAATATTCTGGAGCTTTAGGCTGATGGTTATTTCCGGTATGTGGATGATTGGTATTGGCTTATTGGGTTGGTATTTGGCAAGGCAGAATCAATTGATAACAAACAGACTGGTGCTAAAAGCACTGTTTTGGACGCTGCCTGTTTCTTATATAGCGAATGCTACCGGTTGGTTTATGGCTGAAGCCGGTCGGCAGCCCTGGCTGGTGGTTGGTTTGCAGACGACAACTCAAGGGGTATCACCGAATGTGACGGCTGCTGAGATTTGGACTTCTATGGTTGGGTTTACACTTGTCTATGCTATTATAGCAGCAGCTGCTGTATATCTTGCCAAAAAGGTGATTGTGAAAGGTGCTGCTGAGCAGCAAGTAGTAACTACCGCTGCTCAAACAAAGGGGGCGACATTATGGAGCTAACCGTATTGTGGTTTATCCTGGTCACTGTTTTGTTTACTGGTTTCTTTTTCCTGGAAGGCTTTGATTATGGTGTAGGCATTTTACTGCGTTTTCTTGGACGTACCGATACCGAGCGGCGCATGATTATTAACTCCATTGGCCCCGTGTGGGATGGCAATGAAGTATGGATGATTACTGCCGGAGGAGCTTTGTTTGCTGCTTTTCCTCATGTCTATGCCACGCTGTTCAGCGGTTTCTACCTGGCACTCTTCTTTATGCTGGTAGCACTTATTCTCCGTGGCGTTGCTTTTGAATTTCGCAGCAAAGATGAACATCCAGCCTGGCGCAATGCCTGGGATTGGTGCATTTTTATCGGCAGTGCTGTTCCGGCCATTCTTTGGGGAGTTGCGGTCTGTAATCTGATCAAGGGCGTTCCTATTAATGCAAGCATGATTTATGTAGGTTCTTTCTTTGACTTACTAAGCCCCTATACGCTGGTAGGCGGTCTTGCCTTTTTTCTCGTCTTCACCTACCATGGCGCTCTTTACCTGTCTCTGAAGATTGCCGGCGAACTGGCTGAGCGGGCCAGACGTGCTGCTCTCCAGGTAGGCCTTGTAACGGCTGTAGCCTGTCTGGTGCTGGTCGGTCTTACCTACACAAATACGGACCTGTTCAAAAGCATCGGCGCCGGTATTAGTTTTTGGGCCGCTATTGTTGCCTTTGTACTATCCTATGTGATGACCAAAGCCAAGAAAGTTGGCTGGGGATTTATTTTAAGCAGTCTGACGATTGTTTTTACTACTGTCGCCTATTTCTGGGGGCTTTTCCCCCGCCTGATGGTATCCAGTCTGAATCCTGACTGGGATCTGACCATTATGAATGCTGCTTCTTCGCCTTACACCCTGCAGCTGATGAGCATTGCAGCCATTATTTTTGTGCCGGTTGTGCTGGTGTACCAGGGCTGGACATATTGGATTTTCCGTAAACGGGTAACGGCTAAACATCTGGAATATTAGCCTCTTTCTTACATTTGTATTAACTATTTGTTTGCAGGGAATTACTATGTTAAACTCGGGGTGAGAGGGTGCTCGCCCCGGGTTTTCTGTTTTACCAGAAGATAAATTCTAATGATTTGCCCAGGTTACAACTGCGGAGGACTTATTATGCTAGATAAACGACTATTGGCAGAAGCAATCGGCAATAGACGGCTGTTAGCCCTTGTAACAGCCATTAGTATCGGCGGTGGCTTACTCGCAGTACTGCAGGCTCATTATCTTGCGCTTTGTATTAATGCCGTTTTTTTAGAAGCCGCAGGATTGCCGGAAATAGTGCTTTGGCTGGCTATCTTAGCAATGGTTATGCTTAGCCGGGCCATTACTGTCTGGACTGGGGAAATAGTTGCACACCGGCTGGCTCAGCGTATTAAAGCTGATTTGCGGCAGCGGCTGCTGCAGCATTTGCTGGACTTGGGGCCGGTGGCATTAATCAGACAGCAAAATGGTAATCTGGTCAACCTGCTTACCGAGGGGATCGAAAACCTGGAGCCCTATTTTGCCCGGTATCTGCCTCAGCTTATTACTGCTGCCATAGTACCGCTCTTCATCTTATTATTTGTTTTTTACCAGGATACAATAGCGGCGCTGCTGCTGCTGATTACAGCGCCGCTTATTCCATTCTTTATGATCTTAATTGGCAAAGCAGCAGAGAAACTCAATAAAAAGCAGTGGGAAAAGTTATCTTATTTGAGTGCTCATTTTCTGGATGTATTGCAAGGCCTGACTACATTAAAAGTATTTGGCCGCAGTAAAGAACAAATTGCTGTTATCGCACGTATGGCCGGGGAGTTTCGCGATACCACTTTGCAAGTGCTGAGAGTAGCCTTTTTGTCTGCTCTTGCCCTGGAATTAATCGCTACCATTAGTACGGCGCTAGTAGCAGTGACGGTAGGGCTTAAACTACTCTTTGGAGATATAAGTTTTACGCAGGCTTTTTTTGTCCTATTGCTGGCGCCTGAATATTATTTGCCGCTAAGACTATTAGGTACGCATTTTCATGCCGGTATGGCTGGCACGGCGGCAGGGGAACAAATTTATCATGTCTTAACAATGCCGTTATCCCGTGAGCCGGAGACAGGAGAGCCTTTCTCCCGGCAAGAGAGTATCAGCCTGTCCTTTGATAAGGTCTCTTTTGCCTATGACAACGGTGCAAGACGTGCACTAAACGGTGTAGATTTTACCATTCAGGCAGGCGAACGGGTGGCCTTGGTAGGAGAGAGCGGTTCCGGGAAAACGACGATTGCCAATCTGTTACTACGGTTTATTAGCCCTGCTACGGGGTTCATCCGGGTAAACGGCCGGTTGCTGACTGAACTAAACCAGGCGGACTGGCTTGCGCAGGTAACCTATGTACCACAGTCGCCTCACCTTTTTTCTGGCACAGTGGCTGACAACATTACCTTTGGCAGTGCTTACAGTCAGCAAGAAATGGTGCAGGCTGCCAAGCAAGCCGGCGCCCATGATTTCATTGAACAATTGCCCGAAGGTTATAACACGATAGTTGGTGAAGGTGGGCGCAGCCTGTCAGGCGGTGAGAGGCAGCGACTGGCTATTGCCAGGGCCTTTTTACGCAATACGCCATTTATCTTGCTTGATGAAGCTACCGCTAATCTTGATCCTCATGCTGAAGCTGTTATTAACCAGGCGCTGGAGCAATTGTTCCAAGGGAGAACCGCGCTGGTTATTGCTCACCGGCTGAGTACGGTTTATCAGGCTGACCGGATTATCGTACTTGAGCAGGGGCGGGTGGCCGAGGCAGGAAGACATGAAGAACTGGTCAACAGGAAAGGACTCTATTGTCAAATGGTAACGGCCTACAGAGGTGTTCAATGAAGATACAACGGTTACTTAGCATAATGGCGCCAGCAACTCCTATGATGGGACTGGCAGCGTTGTTTGGTATATTGACGGTGGCTGCCAATATCGGGCTGCTGGCAACTTCTGCGCTGTTAATCGCCAGTGCAGCCCTGCATCCGCCATTGGCGGCCTTATCAGTTGCTATTACAGGCGTTCGCTTCTTCGGCATTAGCCGGGCAGTCTTTCGTTATGGAGAACGCTATATTGCCCATACTGCCACCTTTCAAATTTTATACTCACTGCGGGTATGGTTTTATTCCCGTCTGGAGCCGCTTGCTCCTGCCCGTCTGGCTGAATACCGGAGTGGGGACTTATTAGGGCGGCTGGTAGCGGATATTGATACATTGCAATTTTTTTACTTGCGAGTCATTGCTCCGCCGGTAGTGGCATTCGTTATCCTGATCGTTATGAGCTGGTGGTTGGCCGGTTTTACTACGCTGCTGAGCTGGTTGCTGGTAATTGCCTTTTTGCTGGGTGGCGTCGCCGTTCCTTACCTGGTTCGTGAGCTGAGCCGGGGTGATAGCCAGGCCCTATTAGCTGAGCGTGCGAAGTTGAAGGCTGCCTTAGTTGATACGCTGGACGGAATAACGGAATTGGCCGCCTTTCACCAAACCGGACGGCAGGCCGCTCTTGTGGCAGCAATAGGAAGGCAACTGAACCGGTGCCAGAGTAAAGCAGCAGTGCTGTCTGCCTGTACAGAAGGGTTGAACAGCTTAGTGGTGAATGGTGCCGTTTGGGGAACGTTGGTGCTTGCCACCCCCCTGGTCGCCAGCGGAAGGATAGAAAGCATTTATCTGGCGGTACTGGTATTAGCGGTGCAAGCCAGTTTTGAAGCGATTCAGCCATTGCCTTTAGCAGCTCATTACCTGGAGGAAAGTATGGCGGCAGCTCATCGGTTGTTTGAGCTTGCCGATGCTACGCCTGCCGTAGAGGAAACAGGCAAGAAGGACATCTGCCCTAGCGGGTTTGATCTGTCTTTTTCTAATATACATTTTACTTATCCCGGAGAAACACAGCCCGTTCTTCGCAATATATCTTTTTCATTGCCGGCCGGTAAGCGGTTAGCTATCGTCGGTGCCAGCGGTGCCGGTAAGACGACATTAGTTTCGCTGCTGCTTCGGTTCTGGGATTATCAAGGTGGCTCTATTTTATTAGGCGGCCATGAGCTACGTGACTATCAGCCGGAGGAACTGCGCCGTTATTTCGCCGTTGTCAGTCAGCATACCCATCTGTTTAATTCATCGATTGGTGATAATATCCGGTTAGCCCAGCCAGCGGCGTTACCGGAACAAGTGACAGCCGCAGCCAAGAGTGCTGCTATTGATGAATTTATCAACACTCTGCCGCAAGGCTATGATACCCCGGTAGGCTTTAACGGCAAAGGGTTAAGCGGTGGTCAGCGCCAACGCCTGTCGATAACACGGGCACTTCTTAAGAATGCGCCTATTCTCATCTTGGATGAACCGACGGTCGGTCTGGATGCTATTACCGGACAAGAGGTTATGGAAGCGATTGCCGCACTGATGACAGGGCGTACTACGCTTTTAATTACTCATCGTCTGACAGGGCTGCAGCAAATGGATGAAATCCTCGTACTCGACCAAGGCCAAGTTGCTGAGCAAGGGAGTCTGAAACAGTTATTGGCTAAACAGGGTCTGTTTTATCGGATGTGGCACCTGCAGCAGGATATATTGTAAGGAAAGACCGCCGCTTGGGCAGTCTTTCCTATTTTTATAAGAAAATAAATAGATTTTGTAAAATGGACAAGGAGTTTTCAAATATTTGTCGAAAATAATTATCCATAAGAAATGGTAAATATTACTGGAGGTGGCAGATATGTCCATTCTGGATCTGATTGAAAAAGGGAAAAAAAGCCGTGCAAAAAAAGCTCGCGAAAAGGCAATAAAAAATACTGCAATTGGTGCTGCCATCGGAGTGACCGTTGGAGCGGCTGCCGGTGTACTTTTGGCACCTAAGTCAGGTAAAGAGACTCGTGAAGATATCACAATGGCTGCGAGAGAATTGCCTGATAAAGCAAAGGAATTCGTTGAAAAGGCCCAAGAAAAGCTCGAAGAGGCCAAAGACCTGCTGAAGGAAAAAAGATCTGAATTAAAGGCTGAGTTTTGTGCAACAGAAACAGGCAAAGCAACTGAACAAGTCAAACTATAAGAAATTTTTACAGATAAACAATGAGCGGTCGGGCAGCAATGTTCGACCGCTCATTTAACAAATTCTACTGCAAAGAAGGGATCAGAGTTGTACATTTCATTATATGATTTGGGACTGTTTATCTTATTTACCGTCATCATTATAAGCGGAATCTATTTTATTGCTGTTTTACACCGGGTACTTGGCCTATTGGTGTATATGCGGGAAATTATTCATACTCATAATACAGACATTTCTGAAACGCTGACCTTATTGCCCAAGACATTAGTCAATGTGAGTGAACTTGCCGTAAGTCTAAAGAAGGCAGTTGATCAGACCGGTAATGCCGTTGGAGTTTTGCAGAGCGATTTTACCGATACGGTTGATGACTTGCGGGATGGATTGGAAACAGTTACTTTATATGCCAAAGTAATCAGCGAAGTATTTCGGGCAGTATTTTTTAAATAGACGACTGAGCGGAATCAATGCCGCTCAGTCTTTTTTTGTTTTGTGACTAGGCTGGAAGCAGGATAATTTAGTAGTGTATCATTTTTGTATTACCTTCTTAGTGCGATAAAGGCAGGATAATTTGGCCAATAGTCGAATATAAGTTAAGGAAACTATCGGATATAATCCAGGCATCTTTGTATAAAGCAACCGCCATTCATTTATGTCTAAAGGAGGATTGCCATGCTGGCTCTTAATTTTTTCTCTCCGCATAATGAAAAGTTGTTAATTGCCCGTCAAAAAAGCGCTACGATCCGTTTAGGAGACATACGGGAGGTATATCCGGAGAATTCGATTGTCTGGATTACTTTTGGCAGTAAATATGGAACTAAGCGGAAAATTTATGAAGCATTTATTGACCGGACTATTGTCAAGAGATTTGCCGACCTGACTACGCCTGAACTCACTCACCAGAATCCGGAGATTAAAACGGTAGAAGAACTGATTCGTATATTTGAAGCTATTTATGAGCGGAAAATCTATATTGAAGATACGGTTACGATTATTCACTTCTCAGAGGTAACTAAAGAATAAGAAAGATAGAAAAAAGCTTCTGCCGGAAGCTTTTTTATTTTAGTGGATTTGTCTGGAACTGCAGAATTAAATAAGGTGTAGTGGTGGTTGTTCTCATCTATCTGTGTTCTTGTTGATGACACCTTTGTTTTTCTACAGTGTCATGAAAGTGTGCGATTAGAGGTTATTTCGTCAATTTAACTATTTATTACTAGAATGTGTTACAATTGTTGTAGCGTCGTATTCGTTAGCTTAAATAATTGTAAAGGGGTAGATGCATGTTATGACACAAACCGCTTTGGCACCCTTGTATTTTGCCTATGGCTTTAATCTTAATCTGATGCAAATGCGTCAGAAGTGTTCAAGAGCCCGTGTAGCCGGCATTGCCCGTTTACCAGGCTACAAACTTGGTTTTTATGAACATACCGTTGTGTGGGATGGAGCGATGGAGACCTTGATTCCTGACGGACAGTCACAAGTGTGGGGCGTGCTTTATTCTCTAAATGCGAGCGAATGGGAAGAATTAGATTCTTATGAGGATGCCCGGGTAGACGGCTCAGGAGCCTATTTCCACTTTCCGGTGGAAGTAATTGATGTTGATCGGTCTGCCAAGCAAGCGATGGTTTTTCTTAAGGCTAGATTAGGTAAACCGGAACTTCCCAGTACTGAATATATGGCTGTTTTACTGCAGGGTGCACAGGATCAAGGGCTGCCGGCAGAGTATATTGCCCAATTGCAGCATATTGAAAGCAAGCCGGCATCTTACCCCGTACCCAAACGTCCGTCTTCTAATAGAGTAAGTATGGCTGTGGGAGATTGCAGCGGGTGTGAATAATTAAAAACAAAGAAGCAATTGTCAAGGTTCACAAGAGACTTGGCAATTGCTTCTTGTTTATCTTTGGTAAAAGTACCACATCAATATAATGAAAATAATTGACACATTCAGCATGGCACTGCTATTATTATCATGTAATATTGTAATGTGGTAGTATGAGTAGCGGATGTTCATGTTGTTTTGACAAGTAAAGACAGTGTAGAGAGGTAGGATGGTAACCTTGAGTATTCAATTAGTTATTATTATTGTGTACATTTGTATTCTTTTTGGTATTAGTATTTATGTAAAACGCCGGGCAGAGAGCAGCAGCGGTTTTTTGTTTGCTGGCCGTAAGTTGACTACAACACTGGTGGCGGCCAATATTGCCGGTACGGCAATTGGTGCGGCATCAACTATTGGCGTTGCCGAGAATGCCTTCCAATTTGGTATCGCCGCAGGCTGGTACAATGTAGCCTGGGCAGCCGGAGCTGTGATGATGGCGCTGGTGGCAGCAGGTAAATACCGGGAGCTAAATTGTACGACTATACCGGAATTGTTTGAACGGTATTATGATAAAAAAGGGCGGGCAATTGCCGTCTTGGGCATGATCACCATTCAATTGGTGATTACATCCTTGCAGTATATTGCCGGTGGAGCTATATTATCTTCCCTATTGCCGGATATTTTTTCTTTCCAGGGCGGCATGGTGATTAGCGCAATTGTGTTTATTGGTACTACTATTCTTGGCGGCTTGTGGTCGTCAGGACTTTCCAATATTCTTAGCGTGACGCTTATTTATGTAGGTGTTTTAATCAGCACCGTTACTATTGTAAATAATCAAGGCGGTATTGACGCTATTGCCGCTTCTTTGCCGCCCAGTGTCGACTGGTTTGGTCCGGTAGGCGGACTTGGGTTAGCAACGATTATTGGCTGGTTTGTGGTCATGGTGACTCAAACGATCACTGCCCAGGGACCGGTGCAGGTGGCCTGTGCGGCAGTCGATAAGGCTGCTGCGCGAAAAGGGTTTTTGTGGGGAGCTTTACTCATGTTTCCAGTAGGTTTTTCCTGCGCCATCATGGGGGTTGCTGCCCGGGCGGCACATCCGGAGATGAAAGCAACGCTGGCTCTGCCGCAGATGATCATGGGACTTGATCCGGTGATATCCGGCTTGACATTAGCTGCGCTTTGGGCAGCGGATGTTGCTACTGCCTGCCATATTCTGCTGGCAGCGGGAACACTATTTTCACAGGATATTTATAAACGCTTCCTGAACCCCGGTATCAGCGATAGGCAGTACACATTGGTTAATCGCTATGCCATTCTTGGCTTGGGAACCATTACCTTATGGTTTGCTTTTAATGCTGTGGGCATTGTTAAGACCATGCTAATTGGTCTTAGTCTGACAACTGCCTTTACTTTAGTATTTCTGTTCACTATGTTTGCGCCCCAATTTTGTCGCCGGAACTCAGCTTTTTATACTACGCTTGCCGGGATTGTAACCTTGTTTGTGTGGCAGGCCTTCCCTGCGGTACAAATATTCGCCCATCCTATATACATGGAATGGCTGGTTTGTCTGATCACTTTCGGTATTGTTGCTGTAGTTGACAAAGAAAAAATCACAGTTGCCAAGGCTCAGAAGCTTGAAGAGAGCGACGCCTGCAGCAACTGCTGCTGAAAATAAAATCCACTTGGTGCCGGTGAGCGCCAAGTGGATTTTTTATTTAGCCTTTCGTCCTGCTGTACTTGTATCAGTCAGGGTAGGTGAAGGTAATGGTTTTTTTCATATCCGGGTGGAGACTGTTATATACCGGACATTCTTTGCTAGCCAGCTCAATGATTTTCCGTTCTTTAGCACTGTAGGTATTATGGGGCAGGATAAATTCGGCAATTAATTCCACCACTCGCCGTGGGTTAGTGCCCATAACTTTAGTGGTATTTACCCGGGTACCGTCAATGTTAAAGCCGTGCGTTTGGGCAGCAATACCCATAATGGTTAATACGCAGCTGCCATAAGCGGTAGCCAGCAGGTCGGTAGGAGAAAAGGCTTCGCCCCGTCCGTGGTTATCGGCAGGGGCATCGGTAATTAACGAGCTGCCCGATTGCGTATGTACCGCTTCCGTGCGTAAGCCTCCCAGATACTTTGTTTGTATAGTTGCCAAGATAAAATCCCTCCTCACTGATATACAATGTCAATAGAAGAGTCTTTCTCTATGTTCTGGTTTTTTCCTCTAAACTCTCCGGCTGCCAGCGTATTAAATTGGGCTTAGGATCGAGAATGGACAGATATTGGGCCTTAATACCATAGGCTGCTGCCGGATCTAGTTTCTTGTACCGGTAATATTTATCCAGCCTGTCTGCCGGACGGGCCCAGCCCCAATGTTTAACGCGTACTTGACAGCGGACTTCCCTGAGATTACCGGAATTAAGTGGCAGCCGGCCACAATGGAGCGGCGTTTCCTGCCAGTGGTATTGATAACCGGACTGATAACGCAGTAGAAAAGGACGGTAGTGTTTATGGGCTTGCCAGAAGGGATCTTCACGGTAACAGCTGTCACTCCACATATCATAGAGCCGGAAATGATAGCAATCAGCATCGGGATTAGCTAATAGGTGCGGCACAAGTGAGATAAACTCATCATCAAATACTTCGTCGGCATCCAGTACCAGTATCCATTCCGGTTGGGTTTCCGCCGCCATATCCCAGAGCTGTTTACGCAGTGCGATTTCATTGTGAAAGCCCGGCTGCTGGTTTATCACGATGCGGTGAGGTATAGCAGACAGGCAGCGTTTGCAGATTTCTACAGTATCATCTTCACTGGCATCGTCCAGTATGACTGCCTGGTCAATATACCTGGCTGCATGAGTGAGGACTTCCTCCAAGTAGCGCCCTGCTTCATTGCGTACTACCATGGCCAGCGTTAAGCGCGGATTTGGTTTATTCTGGAAATAATCATATTTGATTTTGTGTGCAGTAAGTCCCGGTAGTTCCGACTCCCGGTAAATATGATAAGGCGGATAGCACGTATCGGCGTGCAAGTCCAGTCCAAGCACGGCTGCCCGCACACAAAAATGGCGGTCCTCGCCGGTAAGATCCAGATTATAGATTTTACTAAAAGAAATATCCGCTTCTAAGGCAACCTTGCTTAGTAAGGTGCAGGCGCCAAGCCCGCCTACTTTATACGTGCCGGGACAATGCAGTTTTCTTAGAAAATCCTGTTGACCATTAGCGATTTGTTCGGGACTAAGGGGTTTATCGGCTTGAAATTCATGCAGCCGATATTGACCGCCGGCCCATACTTGCGGTAAAGGCGGAAAGGCTTGCTCCCATTTGGTCCAGTATACTTCCGAGACAATCGCTTTTTTTAGATTGACGAGATGGCTTACCGTTTGGGGATGAAGTGCCAAATCAGAATCAACAAGAAAGAGAAAATCTACCTTCTTATCACGAGCGAGCTTAATAAAATAGTCTTTATAGCCGGCAACTTTCCATACGATATCCTCCTGCCAGCAGTGGGTTTGCTCGGTGCAGTGATATAGCTGGGATTTAACGGTACCCCGCAGGATGGAAACATTAGGGGTATCTTGGGCGAATTGCTGCAAAATAGGGCTTGGTTCATCGTGATCATCAATAAAGCAATATTCAATACTCAAGTCTGTTTTATCCAAAGCCTGCAAGCAGGCAAGAAATTCCATTAAAATGGCCGGTTTTTGCTTAATTGGACTGGCAATTAGAACACGGTTCACCGATAAACACCTCCTCCCAAAATTGCAATAGATTCGTTGGAGCTAAAGGGCTAACGACAGAAGCAATTAGCCGCAGCTGGTTTGTGGCGTTATTCACCAGATTTTGCTGTACTGCAGCATCCTTGGTTAAAGGGAAAAACCGGCTTTCTAGCAGCAATTCTTCAGCACCTAGTAGTAATAAGGCTACTATTTCCTCGGGCCATGGGAGCTTAGTCGGAGGTGCGGCCAGCAATTGACAGTAAGTGCTGCAAGCCGTTGTTAGTTTGGTTACATCCCATATCCTGCCGATTTGTATTATTTCCAGCAAAATACTGGCACAGGCCAGCCCGAATTGTTTTGCCCCCCTTGCCTGGACGAATAAGGCAAGAGTGCTTGCCGGAGCTAATTTCTTATATATATGTTCCCAAATTTGCGGTGTTGGTGCAGCAGTTGCCACTGCTAATAACCGCGCCAAGGGGTATAAGCCGTCAGGATTTTCAGCGATTGCCGCTAGATAATAATCAATAGAGCGTTCCTGATTGCCGGCAAGAAAATAAACGTCTCCCAGTAAAGCAGGTAAGTTGCCATTGGCTACTAGCTCTCTTTTTTTTTGTACAGCACATTCCAGCACTTGAGTTGCTTCTTCAAATCTGGATCTTTGCATAAGCCATACACCGTACAGGCAGTAGAAATCACCATTGTCCGGAAGCGTGTGGATAGCGCCGGAAAATAACCATTCAGCCTGCTGATCGCCAGGCTGGGCCAATTTCGCCAATAATAAAACTGCTAATACTTGCGGTACATATCCTTCGTCACCATTTAGCAAAGTGAGTGTTTTTTGCATCACCTGGCCGGCTTGCTCAAAGTTTCTGTTATGCAAAAATTCAATGCCCAGGGAGTAATGCAGAAATGGATCATCCGGATTTTCGGCTAATGAATGATAGATCAAAGCAGTATTACGGTTAAACTTATGCTTGTTCGTTAGTTCTGCCGGCAGGTAACCATAATGTTCAATGGTAAAAGGCGAAAAAGCCAAGCCGCCCTTTGGGTGACAGCTTAAAATTGAACCTGCAACCTGCTCATGAATAGCGCCGGTAAAGCGATAAGCCGGCTTATTCTTAAACAAGCGCACTACGTGGTCCTGGGCAGCCTGTTTATCCTGGCCTAAATAACTGCATATTTTGAGGTAATATCCTTCTGCCGGTGAGTGCTCCATGAAATCGAGCAGCTCATCGCGCGTTAGCGGGGCTAAACGTTCATCGGCATCAAGAACCAAAATCCACTGACCCTGTGCTTGGCTGATGGCATAGTTGCGAGCTGCTGCAAAATCATCTGTCCAGGTAAAGGGAAAAACATAAGCGCCGTGGTTCATGGCAATGGTTGTGGTACTATCCTCAGATCCGGTATCAACAAGGATGATCTCATCAATAAGTGCTTTTACACTGGAGAGACAGCCAGCCAGACAATGCTCTTCATTTCTGGTAATGATACACAAAGAAATCAGACAGGTGCTGTTCATCCGATCAAGCCCCGCAATGCTGTGAAAGTATAGTCCAGACGTTGTTTAATGGCGTTTTCCTGAGAGTTGAGGTGGTTGATCAGCAGTGCCAGACACCCGGCGTCAGCTTTCAGCAGTTCTTTTATTGTAGTGACTAACAAGGCAAAGCTTTTTTGCTCCTCCAGATTTTGTGACCGGCTGCGCATACAGCGGTCTGCCAAACCAAGCAAAACGGCTGCTGCCCTGGGGCCAGGCAAAGGGACCGGTTTATCATGAACTAACTTCTTATACAAAATGAAAGCCGCCCAGAAAGCATTGCGGCTATTTTGCCTTCGCCAGAGACTCCATAATCGCTGCCGGGCTTCAGTAAAACGCTTCAATAGCAGCAAGGCTGCAATTTCATCAATAACAATATCTGCAGCCGGTTCATGATTAGTTTGGCGAAGCTTTGTCAGCGCTTGTAAGGCACAAGCAGTTTTGCCGCTGTAGAATTGGTACCGGGCCAGCAATTCTATAGCAGCAGGTTGGTGGCAACTACTATTTTTAAAACAGGATAGGGCAATATCGGGCAAGCCTGCCGTCCAAAAGAGTTCAGCCATATTTGTGGCAACTTCGCTGCTAGCTAAATAATCCGAGTCCTGTAGAAAGGTCAGAACTTCTGGTGCAGTTTGTTGAGTCAATTTCAAGAGGGCAAGCTGATATAGCGGATAGTAATAATACTTATTGGCTGTTAAGGCCTGCTCATAATAGGACTGGGCTTCTTTATACAAGCCCAGTTTCTCTGCGCAAAAACCCAAATGGTAGTAGGCTAAATAACTATCTGTCCCAGCGGTGTGAAAGAGGGCAAGCGGCGGCGGACCAAGTTTGACAGCTTCTTGAAACCATTTTAGAGCAATCTCATATTCTCCTTGTAGTTCGAATAAAACACCACCATCAAAGAAAAGGTCACAGTACTCAGGATAGTGCAGGCTTTCTTCCAGACAAAGGTACAGTCCCTCGTTAAGGCAGCCGGTGTTTTTATAACAGCTGATTAGATGGCGGACGGCGGGAGTGCGGAAAACCGTCTGCTCAATAGGCAGCTGACTAAGTGCTTGCTTAAAATAACGAATGGCCGTACTGATGCGTCCCAGTCCAAGCCATTCGGTGCCGAGATAATAGTGCAGGCAGGGATTGGAGCTGTTTTCCTTAAGGGCAGTTGTTAACAGACTGATATTACGTCTTCTCCGGTGGTGACGTTCAGTTGTACTGATAGGTGTGTGCCAGATGACCGGCTGCTGGGCATAACCGATGGCCGTTGAGTCATCAATCTTAACAAACTCGTGAATGGTGCCTTGAAAACGGTGGATGCTGCGAAATAATCGCAAAACCATAAAACGATCATATTCCAAGTCATTCTCTTTACATTTCGACGCGCAAAGGGGTAGGAAAAAAGCGGAATAAGGAGTATCGCTAATCAATGAATGCAGGTCAGCAGCACCCTCCAGCAGTTCATCAGCATCTAGCGATAAAACCCATTCACAGGTGGTTTTGTCTAATGCAAAATTGCGAGCGGCAGAAAAGTCATCCTGCCACTGGTATGAATACACTTTTGGGGTATACTGTCTGGCAATTTGCACTGTATCATCAGAAGAGCCTGTATCCACTATAATAATTTCATCCACTGTACTTTTGACGCTTTCCAAACAGTGGGCTAGGCGGTCGCCTTCGTTGCAAACAATCATTACTAAAGCAAGCCGCTGCTGCGTCATGGACTTGTTTCCTCCCCTAGCAGATGACTGAATACAGGCATATTAGGGTACTTCAGAGCGGCTTCAGCCAGTAGTTCTTGGCGCATGCTTTGATACAATTTAATCAATTTTACATAATACTGAGGTTGGCGCGGTTCAATAGATAATGCCTGACGGTAGCACAGGCAAGCTTCTTCTTTGCGGTTTTGTTGTGTTAAAATTTCCGCCATTTGACACCAGGCACTGGCATTGTCGGCATTTGCTTCTAGCGCTAACTCAGTGTAAGTAAGGGCAATGTCCAGATGCTGATAATGAGCAAAAATCCGGGCGAAATCCAAAGCATTTTCTTGCTGACAATGTTTATCTACCCGGGCTACAAAACTTTCGGCAAGTGGCAGGTTTTGCAGATCCAGTGCCCGGAGTACAATATCCTTAACAAGTGCAATTCCTTCGGAACCCAGCATTGCAGGGGCATTGGAGATCCGTTTATAGAGAGAATCTTTTAGCATAGTTACAACTGCCCCGGTATCGGCAGATAAGCCCATAGCTAAAAAATCTTCACAAAGCAGACGTACTTTTGTACGGTTATTTTCAAACCAAAAGCAAAGTATTTTATTAAGTCTTGCCAGGGGAAAGTGGGGATGACCGGGTACAATGGCATCAAGCAATCGAATAGCTTCCATGGTTCTTTTTTGTTGTATCAGGCATATTGCTTTTAATATAGACGTATAAGCATCTAATGAAGCGGGATCAATCTTTTCCAGATATTCGGCAGCCAGGCTATAAGCGCCTTCAGTAAAATAAACAGTGCCGATCAGACGCTGGGCTTCAGGTGTACAAAAATCGCAAAGCTTTTCCATGGACTCTCTGGTGTATGCGGGGTTATTGCGGGGATCTAAAATTCGCACAATAGCGTACAAGGCAATCGTGAATTCGGCATTATCCTGCAGGCTAAGCAGGTAGTAGCGTAACGCTTCTTCTTCATTGCCGAAGGCTTCAGCCAATTGTCCCACCTGATAATAGGCGCGGAAACCCCGGCTGCCGCTAAAGGGTGCATAATAGGCCGGCTGCTCCGGCATTGCTAATGCCCGGTGAAACCATTCGTAGGCCCCGGCGTAATTTTTTTGCTCGAGATGAATCAACCCGCCGTAATAATATAAGTCTGCATAGTTAGGAAAGAATTGCAGCCCTAGTGAAATAGCCTCTAGCGCCCAGTCGTATTTTTGCGCTCCATAGTGAGCAAGTGCAATATAGCGTAGCAGTTTGGGGTAGTAAACTGTTTTCGGGTCGGTATTATTGGCAGCTTTGATTAGTTCCGCCGCCGCCTCAGTGAAACGGTCTGCCCGGTATAATTCTATGCCGTAGTGATAACGCAGCATGTGGTTTTCCGGTGCATTATCCAATTCTTTTTTTATAATAGTCAGGTTGCGCACTTTCTTGTTTTTTTCAATGATTTGCTGGTTTAAATAGCCGTAATGCCTAAGGACTACGCCTTCTGCTATTTGAAAGCTTGCTTGGCGATTTTTTTCCAGAATGACATCTACTACTTGTTCGTGAATGGCTCCCCGGAAGCGATAGTCAGGATTGTTTCGAAACAGGCGAAAGACCAGATCAGGCGAACTTTCTATACTGCCTTCAGAGCCGATTAAGTTGATAATCTTAATAAAATAGCCTTCATGTGCTTCTTCAACAATTTGACGCAGTATTTGTCCGCTTCCCGGTTCTAAAGCTTCATCGGCATCTAAAAACAGGACCCAGTCACCGGTGGCCAATTCCAAAGAGGCATTGCGTGCTGCACTAAAATCGTCATTCCATAAAAAAGAAATTACGGTAGCTCCAGCATTTTCGGCCACCTGTCTTGTTTGATCAGTAGAGCCCGTATCGACTACGATAATTTCATCGACAGCGGAATTAATACTAGCTAAACAACGGGTTAAATTAATTTCTTCATTTTTTACTATCATGCATAAGCTGATTTTTTTGTTCACTTCTCATACCCCATACTGTTTTTACTATCAATATATGCATAGGCTATTTTGGAGGTTAATAAAAAGTGGTTAGGTCAGGCAAAGCGGTGATAAAGGCGTTATTTACATAATTTCAGAAAAAGCAGATCAAATAGTCACCATAAATAGGCATAAACATAAACTATAGAGACGGTAGAATTTCTACTGCATCGATAGTTAGAAAGGAGACTGTTTGATCTATGCCCAATTTTAAGATTATTCAGGATGTGGCTGATCAGGCGCGAGTAAAAATCTTTGGTTCCCAGAATGTAGCAATTAACACAGATGCAGCCGGTAATTTAGCGATCACCCCACCTATAGATGGGTTACTAGTCACGGCTTCCGCTTCAGGCCTCAGCGTAACGGGACCTGTTAACGGGCTTATTGTTACAGCTCCTGCCTCAGGCTTAAGTATAACCGGACCAGCCAACGGTTTGATTGTTACTGCTCCAGCCTCCGGCCTTAGTGTAACGCCGCCTGTTGACGGTTTTGCAATTACCGCACCGGCTAATGGCCTGTTGGTTACTGCACCTGATTCAGGTCTCAGCGTAACAGGACCGGCCAATGGCCTCATTGTAACCGCTCCTGCTTCAGGTTTAAGTGTAACGGGGCCAGCTAACGGTTTGATTGTTACTGCTCCGGCTTCCGGTCTTAGTGTAACGCCGCCTGTTGACGGTTTTGCAATTACCGCACCGGCTAATGGCCTGTTGGTTACTGCACCTGATTCAGGTCTCAGCGTAACAGGACCGGCCAATGGCCTCATTGTAACCGCTCCTGCTTCAGGTTTAAGCGTAACGGGACCAGCCAACGGCCTTGTTGTTACGGCACCTGCCTCCGGTCTTAGTGTAACACCGCCGGTTGATGGGTTTGCGATTACCTCACCTGTTAATGGACTCACAGTCACGGCACCTGCCTCAGGCCTTAGTGTTACTCCGCCGACTGGCGGGTTATTGATCACCAGTGCAGGCCTGTCTGTAATCTCTGCACTAGCGACGACTGATGTAACGGAAGCTGAGACAGGCATCACTGATATTGCCGGTTCGCCATCCAACACTTATGTGGTAATGGGAATATCAGATTATACTTTTGGGCTGGTGAACGAATCTACCTCTGCAGCCAACGCCCAAGCTACTGCCAAATTACAGATCAGCCCTGATGCGGTGAACTGGTTTGACAGCAGCTCAGTAGTTACCTTAGATCAAGGTACTTCTAATGCTTTAGTAGCTTCTATATTCCTTAAATATGCCCGTGTGTATTATGCGGCAGTTAATGCAGCCAGTTCGGTAGACCTTACTATATTCTTCCAAGGGCAATCCTAAGCTGCGGTATTGAGCAAGTCTGTCTCCAACAGTTTTTGTTGGAGACAACTACATAGATATACAGTTAATAAAGGAGGGAAATTTTGCATGGGGGTGAAGATCGTTAAGCCGCCTAGTATGGCCACCACAGCAACCACCAGCATACAAGGGCGGCACCTATGCGACAAATATACACTGCTTGTTGGTAGGGATAAACATGTGTTTCAGTCATTGCTCGCATTTGACATTACGTCATTACCGCCTCTCCAAACTATTGTAAACGGCACACTTACGCTCTACTTATTTGAGAATCTTTTTCCGGAATGGGAAAAAACAGTGGCTGTCCATCAGATCATTTCGCCCTGGAAAGAGAACCGGGTTAACTTAAAGGAGCTTATGATCCAGCCTGTTCCGGTTTGCTGCGCTTCGATTAACGGTAATAACCGGTTTATACGCTTTGATATTACGCCTCTTGTTCATAATTGGTATACCGGCGTGGCGGCAAATCTAGGTATTATTTTAAAACCAGGTAATAATGACGCATGTCATTTCGATATACTTGGATTCTGCAGCAGGAATTGTTGCAACTCCCAGTGTTGGCCATCCTTGGAAATTTCTTTTTTTAACTCTGATTCTGTTCAGAGCTGCTGTCAAACACTTGATTTTGACAGCACGGTAATAACGGGCAGTATTGCTAATACGGCTGCCACTTTGAATATACAAAGGTATAATTACACCTATTTTGTTATTAATACAGGACAAAACAGTGCCGTTATTGCACTGCAGGTTAGTCCTGACGGTATAAACTGGATTACCGAGGGGGTGCTGCAGACTATTAGTCCCGGGGACATAGTGCCTTTAGTTCCTAACATTATTGCTAAGTTTGCCCGTCTTATCTTCCAGTCTGCTGATGTTCAACAGAGTACCAGTCTGGATATCCGCGTTAGGGGATTTTCCTCATAATCTTACTGCTCCTTTTGCGAAAGGCGGTGAAAGTACATGGTAAGTGTACTTTGCCTAGCTGCTTGAAGGGGTATTTGTACAAGATGGACAGGCAGTTATGCGTTGACGACGCTATTATGTCCTGCTATAATGACATCAATTGGATAAATTGCGGTTAAGGTGCCACCAACATGTTGGGGGAGAATAGGGAAGTCTGAGCAGGATAACAACATCCTGCGTAGGCGCGGACCCACCACTGTACCGGTAAGATCTTGCAATGCCACTCGTAAAGGGGAAGGCGCAAGCAGTCGATGACCCGGGAGCCAGGAGACCTGCCTTTATGCCGTACTACAATCCTTCATGGAAAAGAAGGCTTTTTTGGTGTTGTTGCCAAAAAGGCCTTTTATTTTTTCACAAATGGACTGATGATAAATTCAGGATAATGGAGGTCATTATGAGTTTATTGCAAGAAACACTATTGAAGATCAGTCTCCCCGATCAGGTTACCATGGATAAGGTGCAAGAGCGCCTGGATAGCCTCACTAAACCTCAGGGCAGCCTTGGCCGTTTGGAAAGTATGGTCAAACAGTACGCCGGAATTATTAGACAGATTGAGCCGGAGCTCCCTCGCGCCTGCATGGTAATTACCTGCGCCGATCATGGCGTTGCCAGGCATGGGATTAGTGCTTATCCGGTGGAGACGACGCTCCATATGACAGCAAACTATCTGATAGCAAAAGGTGCCAGTGCGAACGCTTTTGCTAATTATTGCGGTGCCGATATGGTGGTGGCCGATATGGGAGTAGCCGGTGATTTATCGCATGTACCGGGACTGTGGCAGCGCAAAATTGCTTATGGTACACAAGATTTTACTCAAGGGCCTGCAATGAGTCGTGAACAGGCTATTCAGGCGATTGAAACAGGAATTGAAATTGTGAATGACCGGGTGAAGCTAGGCTATAATAGTTTTAGCTTAGGTGAAATGGGAATCGGCAATACGACTGCCAGCGCAGCGATTGTTGCTGCTTTCACCGGGTTTACACCGGAACGGGTTACCGGCCGTGGTACAGGAATATCTGATCAGCGGATGGTGGTAAAAGTCAATGCTGTTCGCCGTGCCTTAGAAGTAAACAATCCTGATGCTGCAGACGGCATAGATGTATTGGCCAAAGTCGGCGGTTTTGAGATTGGCGCTTTGGCGGGGGTTGTTCTTGGTGCGGCGGCAAACAAGTGTGCAGTCATTATTGATGGTTTAAATACTACTGCGGCAGCGTTAATTGCCAATGCTATTCATCCCATGAGTAAAGACTACATGTTTGCCTCTCACTTATCAGGCGAGCCTGCGCATATTCTTGCATTACGATTCTTAAACCTGGAAGCTTGTGTAGATATGGGTGTGCGTTTAGGCGAGGCTATTGGGGCTTCAGTAGTTGTAGATATGTTAACAATCTCAGTCAAAATGGTAAATAATATGGCGACTTTTGAAGCTGCCGGAGTCTCCAAGCAGATATAAAGTGGTAAACATTCACAGGAGGATATGTTATGATGGAAGATGCCATTGCTTTAATAAAGCCCTTAGACGGACAGGCTATGGAAAAGTGCCAGATAAGGCTGGATAACCTGACAAAACCCTTGAACAGCCTACACTCGTTTGAACATCTGGCTCTCCAGCTGGCAGGAATTACCGGTAATGCCAGGCCTCAGAATATAAAGAAAAGTATCATTCTTATGGCTGCTGATCATGGAGTTGCTGTGGAAAATGTAAGTGCTTATCCCCAGGAAGTGACGGTGCAAATGGTTGGCAATTTTTGCAAGGGTGGTGCGGCCATTAACACATTTGCCCAGCATGTTGGTGCTCAGCTTGTTTTGGTGGATATGGGGATAGCAGCCGAGCTGCCGCCTTTTCCCCAAATACAGAGTGAAAAAATTGCTTATGGAACAAAGAATATGGCTAAAGAGCCGGCAATGACCCGGGAACAAGCGCTCAGAGCCATTGAGACGGGAATCAGAATAGCTCGCCAGGAAATTATAAAAGGTTCGCGTATTTTGGGCCTGGGTGAAATGGGAATTGCCAATACGACCTCCAGTACGGCAATCGTTGCCTGCTATAGCAGCAAAACCTTGTCCGAGCTCTGTGGCCGCGGAACAGGGATAACTGATGAAATTCTTAGTAAAAAGCTCGATGTGCTTGAAACTGCGCTGGCAGTTAACCAGCCGGACCCTAACGATCCGCTTGATGTGTTAAGGAAGGTAGGCGGTTTGGAGATCGCCGGACTGGTAGGTGTAATATTGGGTGCTGCTTCAAGTGGAGCGGCGGTGGTGTTGGACGGACTGATTACAACTGCGGCAGCACTTGTTGCGGTTAAAATTGCGCCTATTGTCAAAGACTATCTGATAGGATCGCATATTTCCAGCGAGCCTGCCCATAAAGTTGCACTGGATATGATCGGAGTGCCTGCCCACCTGCAACTGGATATGCGTTTGGGAGAGGGAACAGGTGCTGCACTCGGAATATCGCTTATTAATGCAGCCTTGCATGTTATCAATGATATGAGGACATTTGGCGAAGCTGAAGTAGCAGTAGCTCAGGATGGTCCGGGTGCTTTGAAACAAACAAAAGATGTGAAAGACTAAATGGAAAAAATATTAACCATTTAGAAATTAATTTTCACATAAAGCAGGTAGGTTGGAAAAAATACAGAATATAATATTCTGAAATTGCTTATTCTATGCGCTGCATGCAGGTAAGCAGTACAAAGACAAACAGGAGGGATTTTCAAATGAAACGGTGGCCATTACTTATCATGCTGCTGTCACTAACCCTGTTATTTACCGGCTGTGGTGGTAAAAAACAGGAAGCACAGCAGGATGGACAAAAATTTGCTGGCAAAACAATTCGTTTTGTCGCAACTAACCATCCTTACCCCGAAGCAATTAAAGCTCTAATTCCTGAATTTGAAAAACAAACCGGTATTAAAGTAAACATGGAAAGCTATTTTGAGGATCAATTGACCCAAAAGCTAACAGTTGAAATGACTTCCGGCTCTTCAACCATTGATGTATTTATGACGCGTCCTCTGCAGGAAGGTCGATTGTTTTCTAAGAATAAATGGTATGAGCCATTAAATCCGTATCTTAGCGATGCTGCCAAAACGCCTGCAGCCTGGGATTGGGCAGATTTTCAGAAGTCTGCTGTTGATGCCACAACTTTAAATGGCACTACTTATGCAGTGCCAATTGTAAGCGAATGGCAAATGCTGTTCTACCGGAAAGACTTGTTTGAACAGGCAGGTCTGAAGCCGCCTACTACTCTGGAAGAGTTAGAAGCGGCTGCTAAAAAACTGCATAATCCGGAGAAAGATATTTATGGAATTGTTTCACGCGGCCAGCGTGGTGCAGCTGTAACGCAGTTTTCCAGCTATTTGTTTGAATTTGGCGGAGACTTCCTGAAAGATGGAAAATCCGTTATTGATACACCTGAAGCTGTAAAAGCTATTCAATACTATGGAAGAATTTTAAAAGACTATGGACCTCCTGGCGTAACCAACATGAGCTGGCCCCAAGCGCAAGCCTTAATGGCGAGCGGTAAAGTTGCCATGTGGACAGATGCCAGCACCTTGCTCCCCGGTCTTCTTGACCCGCAGAAATCTAAAATATCCGATAAAGTTGGACTGGCTT
>Ga0366782_1035_pt1 | contig 23065 bp, 17 predicted proteins | sample TotcelHN113001L9_FD_207088 | JGI IMG/M metagenome (GOLD analysis project Ga0366782, IMG submission 207088) | Enriched cells from coal bed in the Powder River Basin, Montana, United States - Total cells N11 rep2 HSBNCT.N11.300.1.L9 ...
CGGATCAGCCCGCAAATAATCAGGCATCAATGGGAATTTATCTATTTGACTGCCAGACTTTGTTAACTTATCTCAAACGGGATATCCAGTCAGTACAATCCAGCCACGACTTTGGCCGAGATGTTATACCGGCAATGCTAGCTGATAAAATATCGCTCTATGCCTATCCTTTTCGTGGCTATTGGCGTGATGTAGGAACGATAAACAGCTATTGGCAAGCCAGCATGGACCTGCTCAATGGTGATACGGGGCTGAATCTTTATGATCCGTCCTGGCCTGTCTATTCGGCTGATGGAACAGGTCCACCTCATTATATTGGCAGCAACGGAGAAGTGGACGGGTCGTTACTGGGAGAAGGTTGTCAGGTATATGGCAAGGTAGAGAACTGCGTTCTTTCGGCTAATGTTTTTATTGGTGAAGGTACTATTGTGCGCAATTCCGTGTTGTTGCCCAATGCCCGGGTAGAGGAAGGGGCAGTAGTAGAGCGGGCTATTATCGGCCATGCTTCGGTGGTCAAAGTTGGGAGTCTGAGGGGGAATGACGACGAAGTAGCGCTGGTAGCCGATAATGTTGTCTTTCAATCATGAGTAATCTGCGAAAGGAGTGGCCCTTTGAGTGACGGCATAATAGGTCTTATTAGCACAAGAGCGCATGATGATTGTCTGCAAGGTCTTACAGAGCAGCGCCCGTTAGCAGCCGTGCCTTTTTGTGGAAGATACCGGTTAATCGACTTTATATTATCGGGTATGGTAAATGCAGGTATAACCAATATTGGCGTTTTATTGCAGAATAAACACCGGCCGTTGCTTGATTATCTGCAATCCGGTAAAGCCTGGGATTTAAGTCGTAAAAGGGATGGATTAGTACTGCTGCCACCAGCTTATCAGTTGGCTAACCAAGGCCTGGCAGGTGATCTTTATACAATATATCACAATAAAGATTTTTTGCACAAAAGTCAGCACCGTTATGTGGCAATTGCCGGTACGGGTGTGATTTGTCAGTTAGATTTCCGCCAGGCCCTAGCCTTTCATCAGCAGAAGAGAGCTCAAATTACCGTTTGTACCGCCCAGTCATACAATCAGGCAGCCTACTGCTGTCAGCAAGAAAAGCTGATGGTAGATCAAGCGGGACAAGTGACCGCAATTATCAGGGATGAAGAAGGCGTTCACGGTCTCGACATTGCGATTTTGGAGCGAAATTTATTTATAGAGCTGGTTGATTCAGCAATGGAATGTGGCGGCCAGGATTTTTTCCGGGATTGTATTTTACCCAATCTTAATAACTATCACGTATTTGCTTATGAACACGGTGGGTATGCTGCCCGTATTGATTGCTTATCGGCCTTTTACCGTCATAATATGGATCTGCTTAAGCGGGATACATGGCAGCAATTATTTGCTCAGCCCGAACTAATTTATACCAAGGGAAAGGATGAACCGCCGGCACATTATTTGCCCGGCGCCCGTGTTAATCATTCTTTGGTGGCAGGTGGCTGTGTGGTAGGCGGTACAGTTGAAAATAGCATTCTCTTTCGGGGAGTCCATATTCAACCGGGTGCCAGTGTGCGTAACAGTATTCTCATGAACCGTACAGTGGTTGAACAAGGGGCGATAATAGATACGGTCATCTGTGATAAGGAAGCGCGTATTACAGCAGGAAAAGTGTTAATAGGAACCCCGGAAGCGCCAGCTGTGGTTAGGAAAGGAATTGTGATGTGATTTGAAGACAGTTTTGTTTGCCGCCGCCGAAGCAGCTCCTTTTGCTAAGACCGGTGGATTGGGTGAAGTAATCGGTTCGTTGCCCCGGGAGCTGCGTCAGCAAGGCGTGGATGCCAGGGTAATTCTTCCCAGATATGGCGACATTGCAGAGGGATTTCAGCAGGATATGCAGGCGGTGGCTGAACTAAAGGTGCAAGTTGGCTGGAGAAATCAATCTTGTAAGATAACGTATCTGGAATTTGACGGTGTACCCTTTTATTTTGTAGATAATGACTATTATTTTGGACGCTCCGGTGTATACGGCCATAACGATGATGGCGAGCGATTTTCCTTTTTCTGCCGGTCTGTACTGGAAGCGCTGCCGAAAATTAATTTTAAGCCAGAACTTATTCATTGTTATGATTGGCATACTGCAATGATTTGTGCACTGCTTCGGACCCATTATCAGAGCAACTCTTTTTATGCCCGGATCCGGACGTTGTTTACTATTCACAATCTTAAATACCAAGGTGTTTTTGCTAAGGAACGGCTACAAGACTGGCTTGGTTTGGATTGGGAGTATTTTACTCCTGACAGTCTGGAATTCTACGGGCAAGTGAATTATATGAAGGGTGGGCTTATTTATTCTGATGCCATAAGTACGGTAAGTCCTACTTATGCAGGAGAGATACAGCAGGCTTTTTTCGGCGAAAATCTGGAAGGCGTTTTGCAGCAGCGTTCGTCTGATTTGATTGGAATTACCCACGGCATTGACGACAAAAGCTATAATCCTGCCAGTGATACGGTATTACCGGTAAATTATGATTATCATACCTGGCAAAAGAAACGGCAGAATAAAGAAAAATTGCAAGAAGAGCTTGGTATGACGGTGGCAGGAGAGCAGCTTATGGTTGCTATGGTAACAAGGATGGACGGCCATAAAGGACTGGATTTGGTAGCTTGCGTCCTATATGAATTGCTGACGCTGGATGTGCAAGTGGTTATATTGGGAACGGGAGAAAAGCAATATGAGCATATGTTTCAAATTGCGGCGTGGCTGTATCCCGATAAAATAGCTGTCCGGATTGGCTTTGATGAAGTACTGGCCCGTCGTATTTATAGCGCTGCTGATTTATTGCTTATGCCGTCGCTCTATGAACCTTGCGGTTTATCGCAAATGATTGCCATGAGATATGGTTGTTTGCCGGTAGTCAGGGAGACGGGCGGACTTAAGGAAATCGTAATTCCTTATAATCAGTACACTGGAGAAGGTAATGGCTTTAGTTTTACCAATTACAATGCCCACGATATGCTATTCACCATCCGGCAAGCAGTGGAGCTCTATCAGCAAGATCAGGAAACCTGGGGAAAGTTAGTGGTCAATGCTATGACTGCTGACAACAGTCTGGATGATACCGTCAGCCGGTATATCGAACTGTATCAGCACCTGGCACCGGAAGGAGGCCGCTTATGGATATAGAAAAAGGGGATTTTCAACAGAACTTTATTGAAAAAATACGGACTCTCCACGGACGGGATTTAGCTGATACTACCGGGCGGGAACAATTCCTTGCTTTAGCTTTGGCGATACGCGAATATACGGGCAGTAAATGGGCAGTTGCCGGACAACCTGCCGGCAGCGACCAAAAGCAGGTCTGGTATTTTTCCATTGAGTTTTTACCAGGCCGATTACTAAAAAGCTATTTGCTTAATCTGGGTATTTACGAGCTTTGCAACCAGGCTTTGGCTGAATTAGGTATTGAACTTAAGGCGCTTGAAGACGAGGAAGAAGATGCCGGTACCGGTAATGGCGGCTTAGGAAGACTGGCAGCGTGTTATTTAGATTCTATGGCTGCTCTGGGGTTTGGTGGACATGGCTGCGGCTTGCGGTATCGCTATGGATTGTTTGAACAAAGGTTGCAAGAGGGTTATCAAAAGGAGTTTCCTGATAACTGGCTGAAGGAAGGGTATTACATCTGGGAGACTCGTCGTCCTGATGAAGCAGTTGTAGTTCGCTATGGTACCGGTGAGGTAGTCAGAGCCGTTCCATACGATATCCCAATTACCGGTTACCATAACGATACTGTTAATACCTTACGGTTATGGAGCACCGAACCAGTGGATCTTCATAGCTGTGACTTTGCCGGAGGAGATTGTCGTGAAGCTATTGAATACAAACGGTGTCTGGAATCTATTACCGATAGTTTATATCCCGATGACTCAACTACGGAGGGCAAAGCGTTACGGTTGAAACAGCAATACCTGCTGGTATCAGCTGGATTGCAAAGTATTATACGGGACCATTTGCGTTATAACAGCCTGGAATCATTGCCGGAAAAAGTGGCTATTCATATTAATGATACTCATCCTGCATTAGCTATTCCTGAATTAATGCGCCTTTTGCTAGATGAGTACCAGCGGGACTGGCAAGCAGCATGGGATATTACAACGGCTACTATATCCTATACCAACCACACAATTTTACCGGAAGCACTGGAAACATGGCCGGTAGAATTGTTTCAAGGCTTGTTGCCGCGCATTTATGCTATCGTGAATGAAATTAACGAACGCTTTTGCCGCAGCCTGTGGCTGCGTTATCCTGGTAACTGGAACCATATTGCCCAAATGGCAGTCATCGCCGATAGCCGGGTGAGGATGGCTCATCTTGCTATTGTTGGCAGTCATAGCGTAAATGGTGTGGCAAAACTGCACACCGATATTCTCAAACACCAGGTTATGGCTAATTTCTACCACTACACACCGGATAAATTTAATAATAAGACAAATGGTGTTACCCACCGGCGCTGGCTGATGGCTGCTAATCCCAAGCTGGAAAGACTGTTATCAGAAACCATCGGGGTCCGTTGGATTGATAATCCCGATCGTTTGCAGGATTTGCTCAAGTTTAGCAAAGATGCTGCCTTCCAGGAGAAATTGGCTGTTGTTAAACAAGCCAATAAGCAGCAACTGGCAAATTTCATCTTTCGTAAGTATGGTTGGAAGCTAGATGATCATTCCATTTTTGATATGCATGTCAAGCGTATTCATGCTTACAAACGGCAATCTTTGAATGCACTGCATATTCTGGATTTGTATAATCGTCTTCGCGAAAATCCGTCGCTCGACATACCTGCCCGTACCTATATTTTCGGCGGCAAAGCGGCCAGCAGTTATTATAAAGCAAAAAAAACCATTAAGCTGATTAATACCTTAGCTCAGGTCATCAATAATGATAAAAGCATTAACGATAAGCTGAAGGTTGTGTTTCTGGAAAACTATAATGTATCGCTCGCCGAACTAATCATACCGGCTGCTGACGTGAGTGAGCAAATCCCAACAGCTGGTTTTGAGGCTAGCGGCACAGCGAATATGAAATTTATGATGAATGGTGCGGTAACTCTTGGTACGCTGGATGGTGCAAATATTGAAATAAGCAGTCTGGTGGGCGAAAATAACATTATCACTTTTGGATTGACGGCAGAGGAAGTGCTGCATTATTACCGGCAGGGAGGTTATAATCCCTGGGATGTATACCATAGCGACTACCGGGTAGCAACCGTTATGGAACAGTTGGTAAATGGCTTTCTTCCGGGGCCGCCCGATGAATTCAGTACCCACTATCAGGCCTTTTTGCAAGGAGGCGACTATTATTTTGTACTGAGAGACTTTGCCGCTTATGCTGATGCTCAGCACCGGGTTGGTACTGTTTATCAGGACCGCAGCCGGTGGCTGAGTATGTCGACCTGTAACATTGCTCACTCAGGGTACTTTGCCAGTGACCGCACCTTTGCCGAATATGCCTCCCAAATATGGCAGGTGACTGACAGCCAAGATAAGACAGGCCTTTTTCAAATGAATCGACTAGGCCAGGGAGAGCATGCCGTTTATCAAGTGTAGCTCATAGACAAAGAAGCCGCCGGTTGGGTTAACAACCTGGCGGCTTTTTTCACTATGGAGAAAGGAGAAAAGTTGTGCGCAACTTGTTCTTTTGTCTTGATACAAAAGAACCAAAAAATCAAGACCTGTACGGAAATAGCCTTGGAAGCAGGCCTCCCTTACGGAAAGGACGGAAACTCGCTGCGCTCAGACAGCCGTCCTTTCTGATCGTAAGGAAGACCTGCTTCCACCCTGCGGGACGGCCATTTCCGTAAGGGTCGTGGGATACGAGAACAAGGAACGGAAAGCTTGACTTCTCTCGTTCCCTCGTTCCTCGTTCTTTTCGGCCCTTCTGGAAAGAGACGGTCCGAAGGATGAAAAAGAGTCAGCTTACGTTAAGAAATCCATTTGTTTGAGCGCAGCGAGTTTAATGGATTTTAGTAAGCTGACTCTTTTTCAAGTCACTTGGAAGACAGGCCTAGCATTTTTTGTACTTTTGTTGCGATGACAAAAGTACAAACCGGGCTTTTCCTTTGTTTCTGTTAAGCCTTACTGTTCAAGGCTTGAACGACCTCTTAGCGTTTTTAATCAATAGACAAGTCCATTGCAAATTCCTTCTTAAACCATTTGCGATGTTTTTCTACGGCCTTGCGTTCTATATTGACTTCATCCTCAGTGAGTAGCACCAGCCGGGCCCGCTTGTCCTGGACTGACGCTTCTATTTTGGGAATGAGCTGCATCTGGGTGGTATCAAGACATTCGGCCAGTCCTAAAAACAGAGCAAGCTTGCGTGCCGTATCCCAGTCATTTACGTCCAGAAATTCCGTATACAGGCGGTTGCGGGTGAATTTGGCCGACGGGCCGTTGTGCCAGCCGGCGATGATTGCGCACAGCATTTGTTCCCGGTGAGTAAGGCCGAAGAGACGGGCGTTTTCTACTAAATAGGAACTGTGACGGGGATGGTCATAATAATTAATGGTAATACCAATGTCATGCAGTAGAGCCGCTACCTGGAGCAGCAGCTTTTCCCGTTCGCCATAGTTATGCAATTGCTGCCAGCCTTCAAACATGGCAATAGCCAAATTGGATACATGTTCGGCATGATGGACATCACCTTTATAAAACATCAGCATGTTACGGGCGCTGTGAATTAAAATATCGGGAATAGTTTCTTCCTGATGCTGCGATTGACGATAATATTTAAAGAACAACCCTTCCCGCAAACCGCAGCCGCTGGCAATGAGCTGTGTTCCTCGCGTTACGGATAACAGGCATTTTATAATTGTCGAACCGGCTACAATGATATCTGCCCGTTCACTTGAAAGGCCGGGGATTTTGCGTCGTTGGTCAGCCGTTTTTTCTACCAGCGAGCGCCATAATTCCGAGAAAGAAAGGGGACCTACCTTATAATTATGTACTTTGGAAAATGGGTAATTTCGTACCCGTTGATCCATTTTAGCGATGTTGCGCATTGTTCCGCCAATGCCGATAAGTGGTATATTGAGCCTGTCCAGCCAGGGTACTTGTTCCAGTTGACGCATAATGAAATTATATAAATCGGTTAACTGAGCTTCACTGACTTTGTTTTGCGTACCAAAGCGTTCGGTCATGGTAACTGCACCAAAGGGCATACTGATTAATTGTTCAATTTTTCGGTCTCGAACCAGGGTGAGCTCGGTGCTGCCGCCGCCTAGATCAAAAATAAGGGCATCAGGCACATCTAATGTATTAAGCACCCCAATGTATCCTAAGCGGGCTTCTTCTTCACCGCTGATTACCTGCAGAGGAATGCTGGTGTGACGGTGAACCATACGCAAAAAGTCTGTTCCATTCTCTGAGCTGCGAACTGCGGCGGTTGTGACGGCAAGTATTTTATTAACCTCAAATAGTTCACACATATGAGTAAACATACGCAAGGTTACGATAGCTCGGTTCATCGCTGCCTGGTCCAGGCGATTGCTGTCGCTCATGCCTTCACTTAAGCGGATAGCTTCTTTTTGATGATAAACTAAATTATAGGAACCATTATGATAAATATGCATAACAATTAACCGGGCTGAGTTAGAACCTAGATCAATAATCGCGACTCGTTCCGTCATTCAATGCACCTCGTATTAAAATGAACTCATCAAGTATTATATTTCGCCACATTTTAAAAAAACCTTTTTAACGAATAATTACATTTTTTACATAAACTTAACAAAACATATCAACAAGTAACAGGGAATTTTCTGTTTTTCTGTCGAAATATACTATAGATTACTAACCTATCCGACCGGAGGTGATTTCATGCGCAAAGCAGATAATCCCGAAATATTTGGCGCTATCCATTTAGGATCAGAGCAGGCAGGTATTCAAATTGTCCAGTATAAGACGCTGACTGATGTCAACGTGGTAGATAAGGCCTTCCGGGAAGTGACTTTAGGAGAAGAAATATTTAAAACCGGTAAAATTAGTTTTGGTACGCTTAATGACATCTGTGATTTATTAAAAGGCTATCGTCGCATGCTGTGCGAGTATGGTGTACGTGACTACCGATTGTTTGCTACTACTGCTGTCCGGGAGGCTCGCAATCAGCGCTATATTGTAGATCAAATTCGAGTAAAAACAGGGTTTAACGTGGAAGTTGTCGATATGCCTCAAGAAATTTTTTATAAATATTATGCACTCTTTAAGACACTGCAAGAGCAGAATTTGGTAGAAAGAAAAGATGCTATCCTTTTTGTGGATATCTCATCAGGCGGTTTGGGATTTACCCTGTACAAAGGCGGCTGTATTCATTATCAGCAGAATATTCATATTGGCGCATTGCGCATTAAAGAAAGCTTTGATAAAAATCAGCGTGAGTCAGTCCAGTTTCCGCAAGCGCTGGCTGAATATATCTTTAGTACTATTGCGCCGGTGAAAGAAGAACTTGGCCGTCATAAAATTAAATATCTCGTATTGGCTGGCAATGAAACTAAGCTGGTTTTGAAAATATTGGGCCGTACCGGGAATGATAAGCTGACATTTATTGAGCCACAGGAATTTACCGCTTGTGCTGAAGAACTGCGTTTTTTCAACATTCCTCATCTGATGACTGCCTATGATTTTAATGAGCACCGGGCAGAGATTGTTTTGCCCACTCTTATCTTATACCAGCAAATTTTATCACTTACCGAAGCAGGCCAGATTGTTGTTCCCAATACAACTTTTATTGACGGCGTGACACTGCATCATGTAGCGGAAAAGACGCAAGATAGCTTTGTTGACGTAGTTGAGGAGCAAATCATAAGTCTGGCTCACACGTTAGGTAAAAAATATGCTTTTGATGTCGATCATGCCGTTATAGTAAGCGATGTGGCATTAAACATATTTGACAGCATGACAAAAGCCCATGGACTAGGCAAGAGGGAGCGATTCCTGCTTAAGATAGCAGGGATTTTACACGATATCGGCAAATTTGTTAGTTTAAGGCGCCATTATTTTTATTCTTACCGGTTAATAGTATCTTCCGACATATTCGGTTTTTCTGATGAAGAAAAGCATATTATGGCAAATGTGGCTTATTATCATTCCAAAGGAACGCCAAGTGATGCAGATATTAATTTTCAAGTCCTGCCGGAGCAGCACAAAACAATTGTCTCCAAACTGGTGGCCATGATGCGATTGGCTGATGCAATTGACCGTAGCCACCGGCAGAAAATTACGGAATGTACCGTTAACCTTAAAGGAGATGAATTGATCATTTCTTACACCAGTTTAGAAGATACTTCACTGGAGGAGTGGACTTTTGACGATAAGGCCGATTTTTTCGAAGAGGTTTTTGGTATTCGGGCCCTATTGAAAAGACAGGGTAGGTGATAAAGATGTTTGACCAGCACGAGTTTTTTCTAAACCGTGAGTTGAGTTGGCTTAAATTTAATAGCCGGGTACTGCAAGAAGCAGATGATAAAAACAAACCGCTTTTAGACCGACTGCGATTTATTGGAATTGTCAGTTCCAACCTGGATGAATTCTTTATGATCCGTGTTGCAGGTCTGAAACATCAGAAAGAAAGCGGCATTAATAAAACGGATAATTCGGGGCTGACAGTAATCGAACAACTGGACCGAATTGCAGGATTCAGCCACCAGCAAGTACAGGTTCAATACCGGTATCTTAAGAGAATTTTATCTTTGTTGGAAGAACAGGATATTCAATTCTGTGACATACACGATTTAACAGACAAAAACCGCGAATGGCTGTATGATTATTTTTTGAATACTGTCTATCCGGTTACAACTCCCATGGCGGTAGATGCCAGTCATCCCTTTCCGTTCTTAGCCAGCCGGGGGCTCAATCTGGCGGTGCTGTTAGAAAAGGAAAAAGGGGAAATGAAAACAGCTGTTGTTCCTGTTCCGACAGTATTGCCGCGCATTGTGGAGATACCCGGCCAAGGGGCCAAGAAATGTTTTGTATTCTTAGAAACCATTATCCAGGAATATTGCCACCATTTATTTCATGGCTATCGTATAAAAGAGGTGGCGCCTTTTCGTATTACGCGCAATGCCGACTTATCCATTGCTGAAGAAGAAGCGGTAGATTTGCTGGCCGAGGTTGAAAAATCACTGCAGCAGCGGCGTAAGGGCCAGCCGGTACGGTTGGAAATAGGAAAAAGAGCGAATAGGGCCATAAAAGACTTTGTTGTAGGAGCACTAAAGTTAGAGGAACAGGATATATATGAAATAAATGGACCTCTTGATAGTTCGGTATTTCTAAAATTTGCTGATTTGCCAGGGTATGACCAATTGCGATACCAGCCGATTACTCCGCAGATTTCTGCAGACCTGCTCGATTGTGAGGAACTGTTTGCCGCCATCCGGGAGAAGGATGTTCTCTTGCACCATCCCTATGAATCTTTTGAGCCGGTAGTCAACTTTGTATTGCAAGGGGCAACTGATCCCAAAGTATTGGCTATAAAACAGACGCTGTATCGCGTGGGCGGCAATTCAGCGATTGTTCGTGCATTGGCAGAAGCAGCGCAAAACGGTAAACAAGTCACGGTGTTAGTGGAGTTAAAAGCACGTTTTGATGAAGAGAATAATATACTCTGGGCTCGTCGTCTGGAGGAAGCCGGCTGTCACGTGATTTACGGTCTAGTAGGGCTTAAAACCCATGCCAAATGTACCTTAGTGGTGCGTCGCGAAAGCTATGGCATTAAGCGGTATGTACATGTTGGTACAGGCAATTATAATGACTTTACTGCTAAAACGTATACCGACATCGGATTATTTACGGCTAATGATCAGATTGGCGCTGATGCCTCAGCTTTTTTCAATCTGCTGTCTGGTTATTCCGACCCGCCCATTTGGAACAAATTTATTGTTGCTCCCCTTGGATTACGGGAAAAGCTAATTCAACTGATTGATCAGGAGATTCAGGGAGCGGAGAATGGTCGCCCAGCTTATATTATTGCCAAAATGAACTCACTTTTAGATCGGGAAATTATTATTAAGCTCTATGAAGCATCAACAAAAGGTGTAAAAATAGATTTAATCATTCGCGGTATTTGTGTACTCAGGCCAGGCCTGCCGGGGGTGAGCGAAAATATTACGGTACGCAGTGTTGTTGGGCGCTTTTTGGAACACAGCCGGATATTTTATTTTGCCAATGGCGGAGACTATAGTATATTTCTGTCCAGTGCTGATTGGATGCCCCGTAATCTGAATGAACGGGTAGAGCTGATGGTGCCGGTACGGGACGATGACCATAAGGAACGTATCAAAGCAATACTGGCGTTAATCCTTAATGATAATCAGAAAGCTCACATCATGAAAAGTGACGGGTCCTACCGCAAGGCGGAAAGGCGCTCTAAAGCGATCAACAGTCAGGAGAAACTCTATGAGATGGCAGTGGCAGCAAACAAGGTTGAGGAGTTGACGATTGAACAGCGTTTGAAACCCAGCTATCGCCACTGAGAAGCTCTTTTTCCATTAACTAGAGCATTCTAACCTCCTTTGGTTAATCAAGCTGGGGCTGGTTAAATATAACAAAAGGAATAATTTGTAAAGTGGCGAATATCCTATCTGTATGGGGTATTTGCCGTTTTGTATAAACAACGCTTTTGTTGGACATACTAGCCTTCACTAGGGATAACTTACCAAATTTGACAATGTCCTGCCATATATGGTATAATCCTAAAGCTTGAAAGGGGGGACCACATGAGTGATGACAAATCGAGACGGCGAGGCCGCTTAAGCGTCGTTATTGCCGTACTAGTTGTCGTGTCACTGGTGGCATCCGGCTTTGTTTGGGCCCACAAAAAAGTACACATTATCGCAGATGGACGCAATTTAGACATACGAACTCTACATAGTAAACCTGAAGACGTGTTGGCTCAAGCGGGAATTCAAATGGACTCCCGTGACGAATACCGGTTGTCGACTGCTAAGCTTCAAAGCGGTACTACTATTTCTGTTTGCCGGGCTGTTCCGGTGACGGTTATGTACCAGGGCAAGACTGAAACGGTAACAACTGCCAAGCTTACTGCCGGTGAACTGGCAGCAGCTATGGGGATTGCCAAATCAAACGTAAAGATCATTCCTGGCGAAGATACGCCGGTAACTGCCAATATGCAGATCAAGGCAATTACCATCACTGAGTCTTTTATCGAAAAAGAAATGCCTGTACTCTATCCTGTAGTTCGCCAGCCTGATCCAACACTGGAAAAGGGTGATGAACGAGTGGTGGAAGAAGGCCAAGACGGGCGTAAAACAGTGAAGATTAAGCAGGTCTTTGAAGACGGCGTGCAGACTGCAGAGGAAACTGTGCAGGAGCACGTGATTGAAGAAGCAAAGGCTAATGTCATTCACGTAGGCACTCGCGATATGGTGGAAACATCCCGTGGTGACTTACGGTTTCGCCGTATTGAACGGATGGAAGCTACTGCGTATTTACCGACGGACGGCGGTGGTCATGGTATTACCGCTTCTGGGATTGCCGCCCGTAACGGTGTTGTAGCGGTTGATCCCCGTGTCATACCGCTGGGCAGCCGGTTATACATTCCGGGATATGGTCTGGCGCTAGCTGCCGATACAGGTGGAGACATCATTGGACATCGCATCGATCTTTGTATGGAAGACGAAAGTTCTGCCTGGCGCTTTGGGCGCAGACCAGTGAAAGTTTATGTGCTAGACTAAAGTTAAAGGTTGTTGAAGGCTTGTCTTTCAACAACCTTTAACTTATATTGTTTTTCTAGTTTATTGGGCAGTATAATTAGAAAAGAATTAAGCTTGTGCCTAAATTTTTAGGCACAGTATTGCCCGTATTGCATCTACCTGCAGGTGAGGAGAAAAGCATGATTCAAGAAGTTATTATTGTCGAAGGCAAACAAGATATTGCCCGTGTCAAACAGGCAGTAGAGGCGGAAATAATCGCTACCGGTGGTTTTACACTGGCTCCGTATACGGTAAAGCAAATTGAACAAGCCTATCATAAACGGGGAATTATTATTCTAACCGATCCCGATAACGCCGGTGAACGCATACGTAAGTACCTGAGCCAACGCTTTCCCTTGGCAAAGCATGCTTTTGTTCCCCGCGAGCAGGCACATGCTAATGATGATATTGGCATTGAACAGGCCTCACCAGAGGCTATCCGGGAAGCCTTAAGTAAAGTGCGTTGCCATCACTTTACACCGGCAGAGGAATTTACCCTTGCTGATATTCTCAGGGGGAATCTGAGTGGTGCTGCCGATGCAGCAGAACGCCGAGCTGCACTGGGGGCAGCCCTTGGGATTGGCTATGCTAATGCCAAGCAATTTTTGTATCGTCTTAATCATTATGGCGTATTGCGCGCCGAATTCGAGCAGGCGCTAACCGCGCTGGAGGAGCATTTATGATTCAGCCTACCGTTCGGCCTACCATTGCTAATAAAGATGTAACATTACATATTGTAAAGACTTTCGGTATTCATATGACCAAAAAATTAGGCCAAAACTTTCTTATCCGTAAAGAAGTTGTAGATGGAATTGTCGAGGCCAGTTCTGTTAAGGAAGGAGATACGGTACTTGAAATTGGTCCTGGCATCGGTACTCTGACACAAGGTCTGGCCGAAACAGGTGCCAATGTAGTTGCCGTTGAAGTGGACAGGCAGCTCATTGGTGTACTGGCCAAAACACTGCAGGGTTATCAGAATGTACGAGTGGTTCATGGGGATATTTTGAAACTAGACATTTCCCGGGAAATATTGTCAGAAAAGTATAAGGTTGTTGCTAATTTGCCGTATTATATTACAACTCCTATCATCATGATGCTTCTCGAGCAGCGACTTCCTGTCGAAGTATTGGTAGCTATGGTTCAGAAAGAAGTCGCTGAGCGCATGGTGGCTAAACCCGGTGGTAAAGAGTATGGTTCTTTGTCGGTAGCCGTTCAATATTATACTGAAGCAGATATCGTTTTTACTGTGCCGCCGGCGTCCTTCTATCCTTCTCCCTCGGTTGAATCAGCGGTTATTCGTTGCAAAGTGCGGGAAAAACCGCCTGTTGATGTATTGGAAGAAAAAGCATTTTTCCGTATTGTAAAAGCTGCTTTTTCGCAGCGCCGTAAGATTTTTAGCAATACGCTAAAATCTGCAGGTATCCCGCTGGAATTGGTTATCAAAATGCTGGACAAGGCGGGAATTGATGGCGGACGGCGGGGTGAAACACTGTCTTTAGCCGAATTTGCCGCTGTTGCTAATGCCTGGGTCGAACTTCGATAAGCACGGCTTGTACTTTTGTCATCGAAACAAAAGTACACCACCGGCATAACTTTCTCCATCCCTTGCTTCGCCTGGCATCCTGGGCCTCATAAACTTATATTTTCCTATATAGATAAAAAACCCTGCTAAAAGAGCAGGGTTTTTGCCTTTAGTTTTCTTGTTTGCATTCTAAAAATGTGTCTAGTAAGTCAAAGCGGCGGTCACTGTGATACCCCAGGTATGTTTTATTTTGGTGTTGTCGTGTTCGGGGCTGGGATTGGAATACAGTTATGGCTTCCAGACAGTCTCCGACAATAGTATCAATAATGCGATTGGTATGAATCTGATTTTTGATCGATGAACCTAAACGATAATGGGGAATAGTAGTTGCCACATCTATTTTCAATTTGTGCATTCGCGCCAGTGCAAGAGGTACTGGCGGAATAGCTAGTTCACGGACGGGAATGGTTTCTAACAACCGACGCGAGACGGCATGAGGCCCATGGGCGGGGGTGGCAAGGCCGATTTTTTTATCAAGACCTAGTTCTTTGTTCAGATTGAAACGCCATTGAAAGGTTGGGTTATAGCGTTCAATATGACGGGGTGGTGACGGGTAGCAATTAGTTAGAGCAATATCAAGGTGTTTTAATAGTACGCCGTCAACCAATTCCATTAAATTCTCATTGAACGTACCTACCATGTCGCCATCAACGAAAGCGATAACATCGCTGCCCAGAGCCATAGCCACTTTAGCGCCAATTGCCCGTGGAACGTCGATTCCGAGACAGTCGTGAAAGTAAATGATTTGGAGTTTTGGCAGCCGCATTTGCAGAACTTCCTGCATCGTAGTATCTTTGGAACCGTTGGCTACAAGAATGATGTGATCAATTGGCAGTGTGCCGAGATTTTGCAGTACAGTAGGAACGCGGCCGGCCTCGTTTCTTGCTGGAACGACGACGGAGATCATTTCCATCACCTCAATAGCAATAGAGTACGGCGCTAACTATGACCTCAAGGTGGCCCTACTAGCTCAGTATAGGATATGGAGCGTCCAGGCTTTTGGTCACAGTAGAATTCACGAAAATATAAAAGGCGATAAAGGGAAAATACAATGGACGCCCTGGAAAGATAAACTTAAGAATTATATACTGCTATGGCAGGTACTGGAGTATTGTTTTTCAGGACTAGGTTAGATTTAGTGCACCCCCAAAGGGGGAAATTAAGAAATCCCAATAAAGGTAGCTGATTAATTTATCCCTATTTGAAATAGCACAGCCTGTAGACAGTTTTGCAGAGCCGTCCAGGGGGAGGTATACCCAAGACTCCTCAGCTGCCGCAAACATCCGCTATGGGTATGCCTTCCCCTGGACTGGCCTAATCACGCAATAAGTGCGGTGTACACCCCGAAGGGGATCCTAAACATTCTATGGGGTGTAGGCTAATTAGTTTTCTCTTTTGGTTTCAAAGCACAGGGCGTTCAAATAGCACCAGAACGAGAGGGGCGAGGGAGTGGCTTTGTGCTGGCCTGGTGGCGCTTAGTGCGGAGGCCGTCCAGGGGAGGCACACCCAAGACTCCTCAGCTGTCGCAAACATCCGCTATGGGTATGCCTCCCCTAGACTAACTAATATACATCGTCTTTACTAGTGCACCCCAAAGGGGAACCATTAAGTTGATAGAAAAATTGCCGCGTTGTACCTTGTTCGTTTTTCTCGTTATTGCGAGTGAAACGATGTAATCTTCTCCTTAGCTTCAAAGCTAAGACCGTTCAAATGGCATCAGATGCTAGGCGCATCGAGGACGTGAACGGAGTAGTACTGGAAGTACATCGAAGTGAACGCCCGCAGATGTAACAACGCAGATGATGTCATTTCAACGGTCGTCCCAGGAGGTTGCATTAGGGTGCCTTCCCTCATAGTATGTTGTAGTGGTTATTCGGGTGTAGAGGGAGGGTGCAATTATGTCTGACATATCAGTAGGAGATCTGGTTATTCGCAGATCTCACGGCGGTGACATCGTTTTTAAAGTGACTGATATATTCCGCAATGAGTTATCACAAAAGGATCATTGCTATTTAAAGGGGCTCCACTTGCGTCTGGTAGCAGATGCTCCCATTGACGACGTGGAGAAGATAAATGCGGAGGACCTTCGTAATGAAATTGTCCGAATGGAAAATATGCACAATGACACTTTAAAACGCGTCATGATGCGCCGTGATATGGACCGCGAGCGAGTGGAACTGAACCGCAGCGAGCAGAGTAAAAAGTATAGCTTTTTTGATATTCCCGGACGGGTATTACATTTGGATGGCGATGAAGAATATTTGCGAATGTGTCTAAAAACGTATGGCCAGTTGAATATTGAAGCAGTAGGCCGCCATATTGATGAGTCTAAACAACCGGAGGCAGTACCGGACTTATTAAAAGAATTTCGTCCGGATATTCTTGTGGTGACCGGTCATGATGCACTCAGCGGTGGCAATAAGGATATGAAGGACATTAACAACTATCGTAATTCTAAGTATTATATTCAGTCTGTTATTAATGCCCGCTTGTTTGAGCCGTCCCGTGATGATTTAGTTATCTTTGCCGGTGCCTGTCAGTCTTACTTTGAGGCTATTCTGGCAGCAGGCGCTAATTTTGCCAGTTCCCCAACCCGGATTTTTATTCATGCTTATGACCCGGTTTTTATTGCTGAAAAAGTAGCTTTTACACCTATTAATAAGATTGTCGATATTAACGATGCCATTACCGCATCTGTCACCGGAATTGAAGGTGTCGGCGGAGTTGAGACCAGGGGGAAATTCCGTTTGGGTATGCCAAAAACTAATAACCGGTAACCGTTTATGTATAAGGCTGCCTTAATTGGCAGCTTTATTTTCTTGACAAACAATAGTTAATGATATTAATATGTAAAGGTATCCTGGTTTTTTCGTTATTAAATGAAATGATTTCCAGTGAAAACATTACCAAGTGCAGAAAAAGAGGTTTTTTGCATTAAAGAGAGAATGTTATTTAGGGTGTACCAGAACTGCATTTTCACAATCTAGGAAGAGGAAAAACTATGCAATACACAAAAGTGAGTAAATTGGTGGTTTCCGGCCTTTTAAGTTTCGCAGTATTAACCACATCATTTGGAGGCGCCTTTGCTACGGCTGCTCATGCTGCCGAAGCGCAAGATACGCAAAAGGAAATACAGCAAGACGTGAAAGCAGAAGATTCATCGGGAAACAATAATTTACTTGTTGGATTGGCAGCAATTGCTGCTATTGCAATGTTGAGTAATCATCATGGCTCTTCAACAACAGATGCCTATAAAGCTACTACAAATTCAACCTCTGGTACCGTTTCAGCAAGCTCTTTGGCTGCTGATGAAAAAGAAGCGCTCAGTCTACTAAATGCTGATCGCGTAGCTAATGGCTTACCTGCTCTTAAGTCTAACTCCAAACTTAATACTTTAGCTCAAACTTATGCTAAGGATATGATTGACAGAGGCTTTTTCTCTCATTACAATCCCGAAGGTAAATCACCTTTTGACCGCATGCAAGCAGCCGGCATCAGCTATACCACTGCCGGTGAAAATCTGGCGATTAATACTGGTGTAGCAGCTGCTGAAAAAGCATTTATGGCCAGCTCAGGACATCGTGCCAATATTCTTAACAGCACCTATACGGATGTAGGTATTGGTGTACGTTACAACGCTGATGGCTCGGCGTATGTAGTTCAAGAATTTATTGGACAATAAATAAATAGTAAAACAAGTCTTGCAGATTTTAAGTCTGCAAGACTTGTTTTTGTTTTAATATACTAGAATCCTAGGTGAGCGGTTTCCTACAACAATCAGTATTGATGATTACCGATAAAGCTGAATAAGCAAAAAGGCCCTGTCGGAGTATTGTCCGCAGGGCCTTTTTGAAAAGTAATAAGGAAGCTGTTTATGGAAAAGCTCGCTTTAAATCCCTGCTCCTATCTGCTAATATTGCCGGCATTTAGGGCACATCTGATGGCGCCCATGGTCGTATTCATGGCCGCAGCGAGGGCAAACTTTAACTACTTTGTACATGCACACCTTATAGAGTTTATAGCTACAGGTAAAGGTTTTAATGCATTTTTTTTCAGTTTTACATTTCATCTTCGGCATACAGCAATCCATATCGAATGGAGGGTAATCGTTGTCATCGCACTTGTCATAGTACTTAGGACCGCATTTGTCATCACATTTGTCGTAGTCCTTGTAGTCATATTCATAATCACAATCATCATCGCATTTACCGTACTTATGGTCCCACTTGGGATAATACATTTTCTGATAACCCATTTGCGCAATTCCTCCTTATTATAGAGACCTTTCGGCATAAGCTCAATAGGCCTTTTGCTATATACTATGAAGTTGCGCGGTAAAGTGTTATGTTGACGGAAAAATATTTTATAAAAATGGAGAAAGACGAAGGTTTTATTTAAAAAATACCTTCGTCTTTTATACTGCTCTGATTATAGCTGGTTGGTTCCTGGAAGAGTGAAGCCCCTGCCCATGACTTCGGCAGCATCGCTTACTATCATGAAGGCCTGTGGATCGATATCCTGGACAACCATTTTAATCTGTGAGATTTGAGTTAGGCTGACCACTACAAAAATAACCCGTTTATCTTGGCGGGTAAAGGCACCTTCGCCATGCAGGATAGTTGCTCCCCGGCCGACCTCTTTTAAAATAGAGGCGGCAATTTCGTCCCATTTATAAGAGACGATGAAAATTGTCTTTTTGTGATTAAATCCTTCTACTACTTTATCGGTCAGGTTGGCACTGACAAACATAGAGATAAGAGTTAGAATTGCTAGTTTTAGGCCGAAAAGCATAGCAGCGACAAGCATAATAATACAATTAACTCCAAAACCGACAACACCGAGGTTGAAAGAGTAATATTTTTTGATGATACCGGCTACAATGTCCAGCCCGCCGGCGCTGCCATTTACCCTGAAGATCAGTCCGGAGCCTATACCAGAGACAATACCGCCAGTGATGGCTGACAGCATCGGGTCATCGAGGGGGATTATCGTTGATAAAAACCGCAAGGCGTCAACTGCAAAAGAAAAGACCAGTGTGCCATAGATGGTTATGATCGTATAATCTTTACCTAGAAGCCGGTAGGCGGCATAGAGAAGTGGAATATTCATCAAAAATATTTGTAATCCAATCGGCAATTTAAAAAGATAATAAAAAATAATGGCCAGACCACTTACGCCGCCGCTAAGTAAGTGGTGAGGAACAAGAAATAGATTAATTGCAGCACTGCTAAGCACGCAGCCAAGGGCAACAACGATGTATTGGAATATTTTTCTCTTCATTATTATCCTCCTTGAATCAATCGTTGCCAGAAGTAAGTTGCCGGCAATATTGCTAGTAAACTCTGACTAGTATTAACCATTTCTGCCTCCATTCCTGCCGGGGACAGTAGGTTTTTAAATTTTGTGGTAAAAAATTAGACACAATTGTCGGTAACTCATATATTTTTTGCACATCAGACAGGGTTGGCGCATATATATGAGTTAGAACATCACAAAGGGGGGAATTTGTGTGGATGATAAAGATATGCGTCCGATTAAGACTCTTCCAGATTGCACACTAGGAGCTTCAACAGGTCCACAAACGATAGTTGTTCGCCAGGTAGTGGCGGAAGCAGAAAAACAGAAGTCGCTGGATATTCATGTAGTTGTTCCTGATACGAAACCGGCGATTGAGCAAATTGTTGACGTGTTTATTAAGGACGTAGAAATCAACAGCGTTGATGTCATCACCGACAAAGTTATTGTTCGCGGCGAATTTGAAATCAAAGCTATCTATGTGGCTTGCTTACCTGACCGCCCTGTTCATGCTATGGAAGTAAGACACTATAAGTGGACAGTAGATATCGATATGTCAGGTGCACGCAGGGGCATGGATGCTGAGGCAACCGTTGATATTGAGTATGTCGATTATGACTTTGATGAGCATCACCACCACCACCATCATCGCGCTAAGAAATACACCAATTATGACAATAGTGATAATTTCTGCGATGATGATGATGATTGCGGCCACCATCACCATCACGATCATGATTGCGACGACAATTGCGATGACGAAGATAATGATGATGATCGCAACCGTTGCAGAGAGTTTGACGTTTCCGTCGTATTGCGGGTCAATGCAAAAGTAATGGCTGACCGTGAAGTATTACTCAATAGTGGGACTCTTCCTACTAAACCAAAAGGGTAAGGAGAGGCTCAGGGAAGAGGAGGGGAGAAAATGAGTACAATAAGGTATAAGGGAGTTGCCCGCACTATTGCCAGTACGCCGCCGAAAGCACCCCGTGCTGAAATTATTGCTGAAGAGTGCTTATGCTTTGAACCGGGTATGGAAAAAATCCAGGTTGAGGAAGTACTGGGAGCGGAAAGTGCGCAGCGCGTAATTGAGCTGGATCTTACAATACCTGATAATAAACCGCCAATTGAACAAGTTATTGACGTATACATCAAAGAGCTGTGCATTAAGAGTATTGATGTAATACCCAATAAGGTAATTGTTCGTGGGCTATTCGAAGTGAAAGTTATGTATGTAGCCGATTTGCCTAATGAGCCTGTGCATGCTTTTGAGAAACATAATATCCGTTGGACTCGTGATATTGTGGTAGAGGGTGTCGACAAAGATATGCCAGCTACTGCCGATGTGGTTGTTGAATTTGTTGATTACGATTATTGCCATCATCATGACCATCGCCAGCTCCATGTTACTGTTGTGCTGAAGGTATGGACCCGTGTTACCAGCACGACTGAAATGGATGCATATGTACTCAGCCCGGTTGATGAGACCATGACATTAGGTGCAAGTACTACTAACAGTTCTTATTCAGCTTCAGAAGGGCTCACTGATAATGTATCAGCTTCGCAACTAGGCGGCGGCGATATTTATGGCTATGGCGAATACAATACTTTCATTACCGGTCCGGTGGAAACAATAGCCGGTACGCCAACCATCACTTCCGTATCGGGTACTGTCAATGCAAATAACGTTAATGTTCGCTCCGGTCCTGGCACTACCTTCCCGTCCATCACCAAAGTTAGCAGAGGGGCGGCGGTTACTGTCAAAGAACAGGCATTTGGATGGTATAACGTAGTGCTTCCCGACGGTTCAACTACTGGCTGGATTGCCAGCTGGCTTGTTGATACTACCGGTACAGTCAGCTAGACGAAAAAAACGCCGGGATAATCGATCTAAAACACCGCGTGGTACCATTAGGTCTGCGGTGTTTCTTTATTGGTTGCTAAGAAAGTAATAGGAGCGATCACAGTGGATAAAGAGCTTACTGCAGTCGCATACCTAGGCCCCATGAAATTAGGTGCAACTTCACCGCAGCTCTTTCGGGGCAGTGATAAACAGTTGTATGTGGTTAAATTACTTGGTAATAAGGTCGGACCCAAAGCACTGGCCAATGAATTTTTGGCAGCTCAGCTTGGAGCTCGGTTAGGACTGTGTTTTCCTGCAAGCGGTATTATTTCAATTGATGGTGAATTGCTTAAAACAAACCGGCGGCTAAAAAAAGCCGGTGTTGTGGCAGGTCCGCATTTTGCCTGTCAGTACGTAAGTCATGCCTTCTATGTGGATCGCACCACACTCAGCCGGGTTATGAATAAAACCGAGATGGCCGGAGTTATGTTGTTTGACCATATGGTACATAATGTTGACCGTACGGTGAATCGTAAGAATATCATTATCAAACGTGAACCAACGGGCTATCACATGTATGCGATTGATCATTCCCATCTTTTCAAACGAGGGCGCTGGACGGTGGCGCATCTCACAGCACTGGAAAATGACTTAGCCGTCAACACGCGCCGTACTTACGGCTTATTACTTAAACATTTTTTGAAGCCCGATGATTTCATAAAATATGCCAGAGCGATTGGTGACTTGTCTGATGAGTATTTGGCACAAACTGTTGCTGCCATACCTGAGCAGTGGTTAGCTGATCCGATTGACCGGCAGGCACTGCTTAGTCATCTGATTTGTCGTCGTAATTTGATTGATCAAATTACGGCAAGAATAATTGAACTAATACCTGCAGCTCATCATCACAAGGTAACGCCGGCACCTGAACCTGAACCGGTAATGATAGTAGCTGATGATGACAATCCCGCAGAGTTAGTGGTAGTGGACCCTCAACACCTTCGCAAAAACTATAGCCGGTTTACTCTTGACGATGGTCCCAGACCTAATAAGCGTATTGCTGTACCAAAGGAGAAGCTTGCCGAACATTACAGAGCTAGGTAAGCTAGAATTGATAAAAAATCCTGTGGAATAACTCCACAGGATTTTTTTGTAGGCAAATAGTAGCTTCATTGGGCATGCTACTTGTATACAGAGCGGTTTACTCCCGGATATAGATGGGTGTACCAATGTTGACCAAAGAGAAAAGCTCTTCTGCATTAGCATTGTGCATACGGACACAGCCATTAGAAACCATTTGGCCGATTAGCCAGGGCTTATTTGTGCCGTGAATACCATAGGCATCATAGTTGAGCCCCATCCAGCGGGTGCCTAGCACGCCTCCGGGGTTAGGAATTTTAGTGGCAACGGCGTAATTGCCAAGCGGGGTAGGCGTGGAGGGTTTGCCAATGGCGACGGGATATTGGCGTGCTGGTGTATTACCGTCAAACAGAGTAAGTTGGCGGCGTGATTTTGTGATTAGAATATTGGCCCGTGCCAGGCCTGTTGCGGCGCGTATTTTTGCTTTAACCGGTTCTATCGTGCGGGGAGCGGT
>Ga0366782_1038_pt1 | contig 22315 bp, 26 predicted proteins | sample TotcelHN113001L9_FD_207088 | JGI IMG/M metagenome (GOLD analysis project Ga0366782, IMG submission 207088) | Enriched cells from coal bed in the Powder River Basin, Montana, United States - Total cells N11 rep2 HSBNCT.N11.300.1.L9 ...
TAGTGAGTGCCCCTGCTGCGAAGGCAGGGGACGGATTCAGTCGGCTGAAACGGTGGCAATCCATATACTGCGCAAATTGAGGCACCTTGTCAGCCGGCAGCATGTGAAAGGAAATCTGGTGGTGCAAGTACATCCCCGGGTAGCTGAAGTGCTGCAGCGCAAAGGAGAAAAAGAACGGTTTGAGCAAGAATTAGCCCGTACCATCACCATAGAGGCGGTAACCTCTTTGCACGCTGAAAATTTCTCTATTCTATCCGGTAAGGAGTAAATGGTCTATTATTGACAACAACCTACCAGTATGTTACAATTACATGCTGTAAGTACCTTTACTTACTGTCCCAAACCGCACGGAGAGGTTTTAAAATTCCGCAAGGATACCGTATTCGGCGAGTATACAAGCAAGGGAGGTGTAATCATGTACGCAATTATCGAAACTGGCGGTAAACAATACCGTGTAACTGAAGGCGATGTAGTAACTATTGAGAAGCTAGAGGCTAATCAAGGTGAGGCGGTTGAATTTGACCGTGTTCTTACTGTAGTTAAAGAAGGCGAAGTCGTAATTGGCAGACCGTTAGTAACGGGGGCTAAAGTTACTGCGAAAGTAGTTGAGCATGGCAAAGGAAAGAAAATTCTTGTTTTCAAATACAAAGCCAAGTCCAACTATCGTAGACGTCAAGGTCATCGTCAACCTTTTACAAAAGTTGTTATTGAAAAGATCGAAGCTTAATGATCAAAGTGCAAATTATGCGTGAAGCAGGCGAAGCCATAATTGGGTTTTGTGTTAGCGGCCATGCCAATAGTGCTCCGAAGGGGCATGATATTGTCTGCGCCGGTGTATCTGCGCTTACTCAGTCCGCTGTTTTAGGACTGGAGCGTTGCCTGAAACGCCAATTTAAGCTTGATATCACAAGCGGAAAACTTCTGATGGAACTAACCGGTTCGCCGGATGAACGAACGCAAGCTATTCTGGAGACCATGTTGCTTGGACTTCAAGAAATTGCTCGCAATTATCCTAAAAGTGTTCAAATTCAAGAACACAGGAGGTGAATGAGATGTTTAAATTTGACCTTCAGTTATTTGCACATAAAAAAGGTGTTGGTAGCTCCCGGAACGGTCGTGATAGTGCTGCTCAGCGCCTTGGCGTGAAACGTCAAGCTGGAGAAGTGGTCACTGCCGGCAGCATTTTAGTCCGCCAGCGCGGTACTAAATTTCATCCTGGTCACAATGTAGGTATTGGCAGCGATGATACATTGTTTGCCAAAGTTGCAGGAAAAGTTTCTTTTGAACGCAAAGGTCGCGTTGACCGTCAAATTAGCGTGTATCCGATAGAAGAAACTGCTATTTAATGATTATATTGTCTTAACCTGCGGCAAACCGCCGCAGGTTTTACTTTTTTTTATCCTTTTTATCGTCCTTTTCTTTCTCGTGGTAGGATTTTTACTATATTAAGCGAAGAAGATAACATCGTGTCGATAATAAGGAAGGACTGATCGATGTATGGCAAAAATGGAAGTGCAGGAAGAAGTACTCTTATTGTTAAAAATGCAACGCCATGATTTTATAAATCATCTGCAAGTTATTCATGCCATGATTCAGTTAGGCAAAATGGATAAGGCGCTAATATATATTGAAGAATTATCGAAAGATCCTAGAGGCCTGGTGACAGATGAACTGACACTCAGAGTTGAAGAAATAACAGGCCAACTCAAAGCGGGAGCATGATTAGAAATTGTGTTACTCGTACATATTAGACATAAGTAGTATTTTTTTGATTCCACATTAAAGGATGATTTCAATGTTTATTGATCGCGCACGAATTTTCGTCAAAGCCGGTGACGGCGGTAATGGTATGTCCAGCTTCCGGCGGGAGAAGTATGTTCCCAAGGGAGGCCCTAGTGGCGGTGATGGTGGCCGCGGCGGTGATGTGGTACTGGTTGTTGACGAAAACCTGAACACATTGGTAGACTTTCGATATAAGAGACAATTTAAAGCCCAGCCAGGCGGCAATGGTCAGACCAGCAACATGCATGGCCGTGGAGCAGATCGTTTGTATGTTTCTGTTCCGCCGGGAACTGTAGCCCGTGACGAAGAAACAGGCCAGGTTTTGGCTGATCTTACGCAAGTTGGGCAGGAAGTGGTAGTGGCGAAAGCCGGACGGGGGGGGCGGGGAAATGCCCGCTTTGTGAATAGCGTTAACCGTGCACCAACCTTTGCCGAACGGGGTGAGCCAGGCGCACAGCGGTGGCTTACGCTGGAGTTGAAGGTATTAGCTGATGTAGGACTGGTTGGCTATCCCAGCGTTGGTAAGTCCAGTATTTTGGCTCGTGTTTCTGCTGCTAAACCGGAAATAGCCGCTTATCACTTCACCACCTTGAGTCCAATACTCGGTGTAGTGAGTGTCCGGGAAGGGCAAAGCTTTGTACTGGCCGATATCCCCGGTCTCATTGAAGGCGCCCATGAGGGTGTCGGCTTAGGACATGATTTTCTTCGGCATATTGAGCGTACCCGAATCCTTATCCATGTTTTGGATGTGTCCGGCATGGAAGGACGTGACCCTATTGAGGATTATCGTAAAATTAATAATGAGCTTCAGCAATATAATGAGCGTCTGGCTCGCCGTCCCCAAATTATTGCAGCCAATAAAATGGATTTACCGGAAGGACAGGAAAACTTCGACCGGGTAGCCGAATTTATGAAAGAAGAAGGCCGCGAGATATTTCCTATATCAGCTGCAACTGGTGACGGATTGCCCCAACTAATGGAAAGAGCCTGGAAAATGCTTGCTGAATATGTGGAAGAACCGGAAGCCACAGAAGATGTTGTGGTTTATGAACCTACACCAAATGAAGAATACAATATTCGCCGGGACGATGACGGAGCTTACGTAGTAGAAGGCAAAAACCTTGAAAAGTTAGTAGCAATGACTAATTTTGATGATGATGAAGGCCTGCGACGTTTCCAAAACATCTGGCGTAAACAAGGCATTGATGATGCGCTTAAGGAGCGGGGCATAAAAGAAGGGGATACTGTGCGCATTAAAGATATGGAATTTGAATTTAGACCGTAAGGAGAGTTAGGGGTACATATGCTGACAGGAAAACAAAAACGTCATTTACGGGCGATGGGCAGTGTGCTTGACCCGATTGTGCAAATCGGTAAAGCCGGTGTGGTCGATACAGTAGTAGAGAGCGCGCAAGCCGTATTAAAAGCCCGTGAGCTTATTAAGGTACGGGTATTGCGCAATTGTCCCGATGAGCCCAAAGATGCACTTAGTTATTTAGCTGGGGAAAGTGCTGCTGAGTTGGTACAGGTGATTGGCCGCAATGGACTGCTATATAAGCGCAATGAAGAAAAAAGCCGGATAGAGTTACCGTCATAAGGGGAGAGGGACTATGCTTACCAGAAGCAATATTCCTACAGCAAAGCGGATTGTTGTCAAAGTTGGAACAAGCACGCTGAGCCATTTAACAGGAAAATTAAATTTTCAGCGTATTGAAAAACTGGTTCGCGAATTAGCAGATTTGGCTAACCAGGGGAAAGAGATTATCTTAGTTACTTCAGGCGCAGTCGGTGCCGGAATGGATCGCCTGGGATTGAAAGAAAAACCCAGAACCATTCCGGAAAAACAGGCTGCAGCTGCTGTTGGACAAGGCATTTTACTTCATACGTATGAAAAAATTTTTGGCGAATATGGTCAGGTTGTTGCTCAGGTCCTTTTGACCCGGGAAGACTCAGTTAACCGTAGGCGCTATGCTAACTCCCGTAATACACTGCTGACGCTGCTCAGTATGGGGGTAATCCCCATTATTAATGAAAATGATGCAGTGGCAGTAGATGAACTCAAAATTGGCGATAATGATACCCTCTCTGCAATGGTAGCAAGTATTGTTGATGCCGATGTGTTGATTATTTTATCCGACGTGGAAGGCGTCTACACTGCCAATCCGCAAAGTGATGCCACTGCCTCTCTTATACAGGAGATCGGAGATATCACTCCTGAGATTGAGGAATTGGCCGGAGGGCCGGGATCAATGCGAGGTACCGGCGGTATGTATACGAAAATTCAGGCTGCTAAAATTGCCGTCAATTCCGGTGTGGTTATGGTTATTGCCTCGGGAATGCGCGATGGTGTAGTACGGGAAGTTCTTAGCGGTGCAAATATAGGAACGTTATTTTTGTCTAAAGAAAGCCGGCTTCATATCCGCAAGCGCTGGTTGGCATTCGGTTCACGCATTCGCGGCTCCGTGGTAGTTGACAAAGGCTGCGAACAGGCAATTGTTACAACTGGCTCAAGTTTACTGCCTGCAGGTGTCACCGCAGTTGAAGGTGAATTTGAACAAGGCAGCACCATACGGGTCTTAACTGACGAGGGCAGGGAAATAGCCCGGGGTGTAGTTAATTATGGAGCAGATGATGTGCGCAAGATTGCCGGTGCTCAGACGCAGGATATTATTGAACGGTTAGGCAGTAAACTGTATGATGAGGTAATTCACCGGGATAATATGGTATTATTGGTATAAGAGGAGGAGCGGATTATGGAGTACCTAGCAGAATTGACTGACAAGGGCAGGCAGGCAAAACAAGCTGCCCGTAAATTAGCCACGCTTTCTACTGCTGCAAAAAACCAAGGTTTGGCAGCCATGGCCAATGCCCTGGAAGAACATACTGCCGAAATCCTTGCTGCCAATGCAATCGATGTTCAGAATGGTAAAGCTAAAGGAATGAGCGCTTCCATTGTTGACAGACTCATGTTGAATGAAGCGCGAATTGCTGCCATGGCAGAAGGATTGCGCCAAATTATTTCCTTACCTGACCCTATAGGAGAAGTGCTAGGTATGCAGCGCCGTCCTAATGGCCTGGATATCGGCAAGATGCGGGTACCGCTTGGTGTTATTGGAATTATTTATGAAGCCCGTCCCAATGTCACCGTTGATGCCGCAGGCTTATGCCTCAAATCTGGCAATGCTTGTATTTTACGGGGTGGTTCAGAAGCAATTTATTCTAATACCGTTATTGTGCAAGTTTTAACTGCTGCCAGCCAGAAGGAAGGAATTCCCCAGGGCTCAGTTCAACTGATTGAGACTACTGACCGGCAAGCTGTCAATGCTTTGCTTAGGTTGAACCAATATGTGGATGTTATTATTCCCCGTGGTGGAGCCGGCCTGATTAAAATGGTAGTGGAAAATAGTACGGTACCGGTCATTGAAACGGGTACAGGAATTTGTCATACTTTTATTGACGCTTCTGCTGATGTGGAAATGGCTAGCAGAATTGCCTTTAACGCAAAAGTATCGCGGCCGGCAGTGTGTAATTCGATGGAAACGTTACTTGTCCATCAGGCAGTAGCGGCCACACTGTTACCTCAATTATTGGCAGACTATCACCAGGCTGGCGTAGAACTACGGGGCTGTTTGGAGACGGTGAAACATCACAGCGCTGTTCAAATTGCGACTGAAGAGGATTGGGCGACAGAATATCACGATCTTATTTTATCTGTTAAAGTAGTCGCTGACATGGACGAAGCTTTGGAACATATTGCAGCTTATAGTACTCGTCATTCAGAAGCGATTGTAACCAGTAATTATGCAAATGGCCGTCGTTTTTTGCAGGAAGTGGATGCTGCCGCTGTTTATATCAATGCTTCTACCCGCTTCACTGATGGTTTTGAATTTGGATTTGGTGCTGAAATCGGTATTAGTACACAAAAAATGCATGCCCGTGGACCTATGGGGCTACCAGAATTAACTAGTACTAAATATATCATCTATGGCGATGGTCAGATTCGCTAGCCCGCTAGAAAATGAGATTGCTTGCAAACGTTGCAGGCAATCTCATTTTTGTTTTAAAGGACTTGGTGCAAGACAAGTCTTTTAAAAATATACCAGAAATTATAAGTTTCAGAGCCATTGAAGTTAGGCTAATCAAGGGATGGCGAAGAAGATGAGTGTTCTGTTCTTTTGTCTTGACACAAAAGAATCAAAAAGTCAAGACCAGTACGGAAGATATGAAAACAAGGAAAAGGAACAATTCCTCTTTTGTGTCACTGGAACCGTCCCCGTGGCACGGAAAGTTTCGTCTCCCCGTTCCCCCGTTTTTCGTTCCCCGTTCTCAGCGGCCATTTCTGGAAAAAAGACGGTCCGCAGGATGGAAATACCGTCAGTTTACGTTAAGAAATCCATTTGTTTGAGCGAAGCGAGTTTAATGGATTTTAGTAAGCTGACGGTATTTCCAAGTCTTTTTGCAAGACCAGGCCTAGAATTTTTGGTACTTTTGTTTCGATGACAAAAGTACAAACCGTGCTTTTTCCCTCGGGTTTGAAAGGCCTTATAAATCAAGGTTTGAGTAAATGTGGATAAGACGCATTTGTGTAGCGGGCCAAAAGGACGCGCAGCGTTTTTCTTATTTGTAAATCCCGCTCATTGACGGTATTGTCTGCACACCGTACAATAAAAGAGTGTTGCATAATTTTGGATGGAGGTACTTCCATGGCCGCATTAGGAAAAATCGCATTGAAATATAAAAACTGGCTGATCGTTATTCTTGTTGTAGCAGGAGCTGCTCAATTGGGCTATACTTGGTATCAGAATAAAAATAAACCTGCTGTAAATGTTCGGACGGCTATTGTTGAACGGGGAGAACTGGCTTCCTTTGTATCAGCAACAGGAACCATTAAACCGGTAAACAGTGTCGATATAAGTTCTAAGATTACCGGGCTCATTCGCCAGGTGAGCGTCAATGAGAATGATCAAGTGAATGCCGGACAAGTACTCGTCGTACTTGATGACACTCATTTACGGGCCTTAGTCATGCAGGCCCAGTCACGATTGACCAATGCCTCTGCCAATCTGGTTCGACTGGAACGTTTAGGCGCTTCCGGTGCCATTGCCTTGCAGCAGTTAGATGCTGCCCGAATGGATTATAATGTAGCCCAGGCAGCGTGTGATGACGCAGTAGCACAACTGGATGACACTATTATTAAGGCACCTATTGCAGGTACTGTTATTGGCAAGCCCGTTCCGGCAGGGCAGACAGTAGCTCCCGGTATTTCAACCCCAATGGTACTTATGACCATAGCCGATATGTCGAAAATGCAAATTGAAACACAAGTGGATGAAACGGATATTGGCAAAGTAGTTGAAGGCCAACATGTAACTTTTACGGTAGATGCTTACTCAAACCGTACTTTTACCGGGACTGTTTCTAATATATCGCAAAAGGCCAATATCCAGCAAAATGTAGTGTATTATCCTGTTATGATTGATGTGGATACAGCAAATGGTTTAAAACCAACGATGACTGCCCGTGTTACTATTCATGCCGGTGAGGTAACAAATGCCTTGCTGGTACCGCTGACGGTGCTCAAAGAAAACAAAACCGGCCGTTATGTGCAGATCCTAAAAGACGGTCAGCCACAAAATATCATTGTTACAACAGGCCTAATGGGTGATGATAAAGTGGAAATTGTTACAGGCCTAAAAGATGGAGATCAAATTATTTTACCTCAGCCCCGGTCAGGGCAAAATAATCCATCCTCAGTAAGAGGACTTTTTGGACGCTAGACGGTAGGAGGAATATGATGACGATTTCCTTAGCAGATATTACGAAAGTCTACCAGATGGGTGATCAAGAAGTTCATGCTTTGGCAGGCGTAACCTTGCAGATTAGAGCAGGTGACTTTGCCGCCATCATGGGACCTTCCGGGTCTGGTAAATCGACCTTAATGAATATCCTAGGCTGTCTGGACCGTCCTTCCAGCGGATCTTATTGTTTAGATGACCAGGAAGTTGCGTCTCTTAATGATGATCAATTGGCAATGACCCGTAATAAAAAAATTGGTTTTGTCTTTCAAAACTTTAATTTATTACCGCGAATGTCGGCGCTGCAAAATGTTGCCTTACCACTAGTTTATAGTAATATTGTGAAACGTGAAAGAATAGCCCGAGCGATTACGGCGTTGGAATTGGTTGGACTAGGCAACCGTATTGATCATAAGCCAAATGAATTATCAGGTGGTCAGCGCCAGCGTGTGGCAATAGCCAGAGCGCTCATTAATGATCCTACAATTATTATGGCTGATGAGCCTACAGGCAATTTGGATACTAAGTCGGGTGAAGAAATAATGGCTATTTTTAATGAACTAAACCAACAAGGACGCACCCTCATTCTGGTTACACATGAGCCGGAAATTGCGGAACATGCTGATCGCATCATTTTGGTCAGAGATGGACAAATTGTGCGTGATGACCGAAAGCAGGGGTGAAGCGTCATGTTCTGGGAAAGTATTACGATTGCCTTAGAAGGATTAAAGGCGAATAAGCTTCGCTCCGTTTTAACCATGTTAGGGATTATTATTGGTGTCGGTGCAGTTATTGCTATGGTTTCAATTGGAATGGGAGTGCGGGACAAAGTGCAGACATCCATTGCCAGCCTTGGCAGTAATTTGTTAATTATTTCTCCAGGTGCTACATCTGCTTCAGGCGTCCGCCTTGCAGCCGGTTCGAATAATAGCTTGACCAACAATGATGCTCAAGCTATTGCTAAAGAAGTAGCAGGCGTAAGTTTCGTAGCACCAAGTGTTAGCCGGCAATACCAACTTGTATATGGCAATAAAAACTGGGTAACCAATGTGCAGGGAGTAACACCGGAATATTTGGAAGTTCGCAATTTTGCCATAGAAGCAGGTACTTTTTTTACCATTAAAGACATGGATACCCGTAATCGGGTAGCGATTTTGGGCAAAACAACAGTTGATAATATGTTTGGCGAAGTAAATCCGCTTGGTCAGACCATCCGGATAAATAAGGCACCTTTTCAGATCGTTGGCGTTCTGGAAGCAAAGGGGCAGTCGGCCGGCGGTATGGATCAAGATGATATTGTCCTCATCCCATTGACAACTGCTCAAGAACGGATGATAGGAATTACCTATTTACACTCTATCAGTGTTCAAGCTGATAATGCTGATGTTATCAATCAGGTACAAGAGGATATTACAGAATTGCTTCGCAGTCGTCATCGTTTAACAATGAATACGCCGGATAACTTTACTGTCCGTAATCTTGCTGCTGTAATGGCTACAGCCGAAGAGACTACGCAGACGATTACACTACTACTTGGTAATATTGCCGCTATATCCTTATTAGTTGGCGGTATTGGAATTATGAACATCATGCTGGTGTCCGTTACGGAACGGACACGCGAAATTGGTATTCGTAAAGCCCTAGGCGCTACCTACTATAATATTTTGCTGCAATTTCTTATTGAAGCCATTGTCATTGGCGTTACTGGGGGCCTGATTGGAATTCTGCTTGGCATAGGAACTTCATTAGCTATCTCTGCAGTGGCAGGCTGGAATACGGTTATATCGGTGGCATCCATTCTACTGGCGTTCGGCTTTTCTGTACTGATTGGATTGTTTTTCGGCATTTACCCTGCCCGTAAAGCGGCACTATTAGATCCGATTGAAGCTTTGCGGTATGAGTGATTTAATCTGACGGCATACTAAGAGAAAAAGTCAAAGGGGAATTCTTATGGGATATGTGTATGCTATTCTGAACTATTTGCGAACAGAAAAGGTCAGGCACGATTTGTTTGACTATTTTCGCGCTGCTGTCATTATGATTGCTGCTATGGCTGTTATTCGTATCGGTCTGGGTATCCTTCGGTAACAATCAGCCATGCCAAATAAGGGCATGGTTTTTTTATGCCACTTTTGTTACCATATTCTGCTATAATAGGATTATGATGCTTGTAAGGGAGAGGGAGACTTGGAACAAAACAAACGTAAACTGGGAATTATGGGAGGCACCTTTGATCCCATTCATATTGGTCATTTAGTGACAGCTGAAGCGGTTCGTATTGAATATGGCCTGGATAAGGTTCTGTTTGTTCCTGCAGGGCATCCACCTCACAAGCCAGACGCATTCGTCACTCCTATGCTGCATCGCTATATTATGACTGTGATGGCTACTTATTCCAATCCTTCATTTGCAGTATCTTCCATAGAAATGGACCGCTCCGGACCATCCTATACGATCGATACAGTAAAAGAACTGATAAAGCAGTATGGCGATCAAGCGGAGTTTTATTTTATAACCGGTACCGATACCATTCATGAACTTCCGACATGGCATAACATTACTGAGCTATTGGAATTGTGTCGTTTTGTCGGTGCCACACGGCCGGGCTGTAATAGTATGATTGATACTATTATTGAACACTTTGGTATGATCGGCAGTCAGCGTATTCACCGTCTTGCTACTCCTGAACTGGAGATTTCCTCAACCGATATACGGGAGCGGATTAGAGATGGAAGATCCATTAAGTATATAGTTCCGGAAAGTGTGGAGCATTATATTTTCAAAGAAGGACTATATCAAGGTCGTTCCAAATAAAGGCAGGCATAATTATAAGGAAATAGCAAATAATGAAGCTGTAATCTTGAATTCGCGAAAGAGGTGAACCCCGAATGGCCACAACCCTGTATGTTGGCAACTTACCCTGGAATACGACTGATGCTGCTCTTGCGGATGCTTTTAGTCCTCATGGCACAGTCATTTCCACCCGCATTATCACAGATAAAGAAACCGGCCGCTCCAGAGGCTTCGGATTTGTGGAAGTGGAAGATGCCGATGCTGAAAAAATGGTTACTGCTATGAATCAGACTGAATTTGGCGGACGTACAATTGTAGTAAATGAAGCTAAACCACGCCAAAATTGATAGTTTCTGTTTAATTGATTGAGCATAAGCCCTCCTCGCAAGAGGAGGTTTTTTGTTGGAAAAATTACTATTTTGCAGTAAAAAAGAGGAATTATGAAAAAAATGGCGAACGTACGAGCAAGGTGATTGACTTGGAAGATTATATCAAAATTTTAACAACGAAATTAACGCCGAAACGTTTGTCCCATTCCATCGGAGTGAGTCAGACAGCCAGTGTTTTGGCTCAGAAGTATGGAGCTCAGTCTGAGCAAGCCCGGTTAGCCGGACTGCTTCACGACTGTGCCCGCGGACTATCCAACAATATCCTGTTGCAAATGGCCCGATCCTTTGGTATAGTGATCAGTGATGTTGAAATAGCCAATCCTGCCTTACTCCATGCACCAGTTGGCGCTTGTCTGGCCAAAACTGAGTTTGGCATAATGGATGAGCAAGTTTTACAGGCTATAAAATGGCATACCACTGGCGGCCCTGACATGACAGTGTTGGATAAAGTAGTTTTTTTAGCTGATTATATCGAACCGAACCGCTCTTTTCCCGGAGTAGATAGAATCAGAAAGATAGCTGAGGTCGACTTGGATCAGGCAGTGCTTGCGACATACGACCAAACGCTGCAATTTGTTATTGCTCAAGGTGGCCTCATTCATACTGCTTCAGTTGAAGGCCGCAATTTCATGTTGTTGAAAGTAATTAAAAATAAAATTTGAAGTTAGGGAGAGGAGGATGCGCAATGCGCAGAGCGCGTCGTAGAATCCGCTGGTCCCGCGTCTTAGTATTACTGGTGGTCTTAGCTGCTTTCTTATCAGCAGCGGCTGCCGGCGCTGTATATGTATGGAATCAGCTCACGGAACCTCCTGTTGTTGCCCGCGAAACTCAAGGAACTACTTCCCTGGCGGAGGACAAGCTAAATAAACGAATCAACATTCTGCTTCTTGGCGTTGATGATGGTGATGATCAATCACCGGTCCAACGTTCAGATACCATGATTGTTGCAAGTATAAACCCGGAAGATGGCACAGTTAATCTATTATCCATCCCCCGGGATACCAAAGTATCCATTCCCGGCCGGAAAGGGTATGATAAGATTACTCATGCCTATGCTTATGGCGGAGCACCGTTGGCTGTTCGCACCGTTCAGGACTTCTTAAATATCCCGATTCATTACTATGTTGCTGCCGATTGGCAAGGTTTCATTAAAGTGATTGATATTCTGGGCGGCGTTGATCTCTATGTAGAGCAAGATATGAATTACCAGGATCCCTATGCTAATCTGGATATTCATTTGAAAAAAGGATATCAGCATCTTGATGGTGATAAGTCTGGTCAATATGTACGTTTTCGTCACGACGAACTTGGTGATATTGGCCGTGTCCAACGGCAGCAGCGTCTTTTGAAAGCACTGTCCAATCAAATGTTTCAGGTTGGTACCGTCTTTAAACTGCCGGCTTTAACTTCAACATTGCAAGAGTATGTTAAAACAGATATGAGTATTTTTACAATGGTCAAAGTAGCCAACAGTATTAAAGGAGACCAAGCAAGCGCCTTGAAGGCTGAAATGGTACCTGGTGATTTTGCTACTATTGATGGCTTAAGTTATTGGATACCGGACAAAGAACAAACAAGACAAGTAGTTGAACGTATGTTTTTTACGCGGACGACCAAGGTTAGTGGTATTCCAACAGTACAACCAGCGGTAAATTAGTGTAACCGATAAGAGAGACAGATTGCTTTGCGTTAGTGAAGCAATCTGTCTGATTTTGTTCTGCTGTGCAGGAAACCATAATTGCAAAAAAGAATAGAATAAGATATAATTTGGAAAAATTCAAGTAGATGAATTGAATTCCAGGAGGTAAAATATGACTCAGATCCACAACAAATTACCTGAATGGGTAGCTGCTGCCGCAAGCGACAAAAAGGCGCGGGATATCGTCATTTTGGATATGCAGGGCATATCCATGGTAACCGATTATTTTGTTATTTGCAGCGCTAACTCTACCACACAAGTTCAGGCTATTGCTGAACATATGGAAGAGAAACTGCGTGAACAAGGTGTGAAAACCTATCATCGGGAAGGATATCGCGAGGCTCGTTGGATACTTCTTGATTTTGGCTCATGCATAGCCCATATATTTGTCGAAGAGGATCGTCGTTTTTATAACTTAGAGCGTTTATGGAATGATGCTAAGCTAAAAGTTTATGAGGCATAGGAGAAAAAGTATATGATAGTGAATAGTAAGTGGAAAGCAGGCGATGTGGTTACTTTAAAAGTAGCCCGTGTTTCTGACTTAGGAGCTTTCTTAGATGCCGGTACAGGCAATAGTTCGGAAGATATTTTATTACATAAAGCCCAGCAGCTTGAAGATGTGAAGATTGGCGATCTGGTCAACGTCTATCTGTATAATGATCCTAAGGGGCGTTTAACAGCTAGCATGCGCCTGCCGAAGATGAAAGAAGGTCAAGTTGCTCATGTTACCGTTATTAATACTACCCGTGACGGCGCTTTTGTTGATATCGGCGCTGAACGGGGCGTATTTATGCCGTTCGCAGGAATGCGTGGCCGTCTGCGTACAGGCGATAAAGTGTGGGTTAAATTGTACCGGGATAAATCAGATCGCTTAGCTGTAACGATGGAAGTAGAAAATGAAATGCGACTGGCTTCCAAACCGGCAACTGGTGTTGCCATCGGTGATTTGGTGACTGGATCGGTATATAACTTTAGTGAGGAAGGGGCTTTTCTGATTACGGAAGAGCGATTTATTGCTTTTCTGCATAACAGCGAAGTGATTACCCGTCCGAAGGTAGGCGAAGAAATTACTGCAAGGATAACCTTTATCCGTGAAGACGGTCGCTTGAATGTATCCATGCGGCCGGTAAAAGAAGAGGCAATGGATCAAGATGCTGAGTCGCTGTTAAAATATCTCCAGTCACGAAGCGGAAAAATGCCCTACAGTGATGATACTGCACCCGAAATCATCCGGGAGAAGTTTAATCTGAGTAAAAGCGCCTTTAAAAGAGCGCTAGGCAGATTATTAAAAAGTGGTCATATCGAGCAGCGTGAAGGCTGGACTTATCTTGTGGAAAGCCTTCAGCAGCCTGAACAAGAAGGATAACTAATTTTATTTATTGGGAGAAATCGCTGTTGACATTTGATTTTTTATGTCTTATAATAGTCTATGTCAACAGGTCGTGGGGGTATAGCTCAGCTGGGAGAGCGCTTGAATGGCATTCAAGAGGTCAGCAGTTCGATCCTGCTTATCTCCACCAGGACATCAAAACCTTTGCAGTATAACTGCAAAGGTTTTTTATTTTTGTGCAAGTGGTAATCTCCGGCAACGGCAGGGTTTCACAACTCACCTATAAAGATTGCTCTTATGACATTACTCCAGATACCAGTTTAAATATCTGCAACTACTCTGCAAGGCAGACCACTTAAGCCTTCATAATTGACTGGATAAGTGTGCACTAGGAAATCATTGGAGCCAGCTTCTTTCCATACTACATCGAGGTTTGCCAGGTTTTCAATAACGAATATTCCATTATCGGCACAATATTTATCAGCCTTTGGATGTTCAAATGGTTTACGGACACCTGGGGCATCAATTCCAATCATACTTACTTTTTTCTTGACCAGAGATAATTCAGGATGGCCTGTAAAATATTCGGGGCTACCGTATTTCCGCTCTTTTAAGCAACCGGTATAAAACATCACAAAATAATCTTCTTTTATATTGGTGGTATCGATGTCGTTGATTTCTATATCTCTGTTTTTAATGTGGCTTACGTTGAATATTTTACCCTTTCTTTCGGTATTTCCCAATTGAAAGGTTTTATCCATAACCAAAGGTGGTATTTCTAAAATAACAGCCAAATTAATACAGAAAGACATGATCGAAGTCCAGCGCCTGCCAAATAATCAAAAAGAAATATACTATACAGTAACACCTCTAGGGAAAAAGATTTTTCAGGTTCATGAAGTGCTGCATAAGCGAGCTGCCGGCGAGTTTACTGTTTGCCTTAATGCCTATAATAAAGAAGAATTACAATTAATAGACAAGTTTCTAGGAGATTTCATTACAATCTACACTAAATGGCCGGAAAAAATGACAAACAATGCTATTATGTGTTTTCAAATTTAATACAAAGAAAAATAGTTTATACTTAATTATAAAGTAATTACGGATAATCATGAAAAGGAAGGGGTATATAATGGCAATATCTTCGATTTCAACTGGACAAACCGGCAGCGTTCAAATCAGTCAAAGCAGCCAGACTCAAATAAAGGCGTTAGAAAAGCAAAAACAGCAATTACAAAAGGAAATTAATGATATTAATCAAGATAAAAAGGCTAGTGCAGAAGATAAGCAAAAAAAGGTGCAATTGCTGCAAAAGCAAATGCAAACTATTGAGAGTCAAATCCAGCAGCTAGAACAACAAAATCAATCATCAACTAGCAGTAATCAGCAAAGTAATGAGACGGCAGCCGCAAATCAGCAAAGCTCGGTTAGTAAGCAGCAAATGCTGCGTCAGAGTGTGGATATAGAAGCCTAAGCAGCAAAAAGCCGTTGCGGTTATTCGCAACGGCTTTTTTGCTGTTAGCTCAAGGCAGATGTATGATGAAAGTTGTGCCAACTCCTGGGCAGCTGGTTACCTGAATGTAGCCACCGTGACTTTCTATTATTAATTTTGCTATAGCTAGTCCCAAGCCGGAGCCGCCTTTGGAGCGAGAGTTGTCAATCTGATAAAAGCGGTCGAAAATTTTCCCTAAATATTTGGACTCAATGCCTTCACCTGAGTCGGTAATAGTTAGTAAGGTTTCTTGATTTAATTGGGACAATTGAATTGAAATTTTACCTCCAAAAGGAGTATGCCGAATGGCATTATCTACAAGTATGCCAATTACTTGTTTAAATCGCATCTCATCGCCATGAAAGGTAAAGGCGTTTTTAGCGGCAAGCACATCAAGCGAGATTTCTTTGGCATTAGCAAGAGGCTCAAATGGTGCTACAGCTCGTAGAAGTGCATGATTAAGAGAAAATAATTGCTTATCAAGAAGTTGTTGATTAGAATCAGCCCGTGCCAAAAAAAGAAGTGAATCAACGATTTTGTTCATGTTACCGGATTCTTCCTGAATATTGTTGAGCCATTTCATTTGTTCCGAGACGGTTTCATCGCGATTTGTCATTACAACATCGAGATTAGTCTGAATGATAGTTAGGGGAGTACGCAACTCGTGAGAAGCATCAGATAAAAAATCCTTTTGTTGTCGCCAGGCTTTTTGAATGGGAATCATTGCTCGATGAGCCATAAAAAAACTGCCGAAAAAAGATAGAATAAGACAAATAATGCCAGCAAAAGTAAGCGCTGTGAGTTGAATGCGAAGCATATCGTTTTCACGTGTGAAATCCTGGAATAAGATAATGAGACCTGGTTCATTCTCTATGGAGGATTTCTGGTAGGGATATTCACTTTTACCAAAATAGAGAATTCCTTGGTCATTTTTCTGCATAAGAGCCTCATTGACAAGTGCTGCAAGATCAGCGGACATAAGTGGTTGATTGGAGGAGTGGGATATTATTTCTCCTGAGGAGCCGGTCTTCACAAAAAAGAAATTTGGACCTGGTGGCATATCCCCAGGCGGCATATTCCTGGGAGGGGCTGCAGGGCCGGGAAGCATATTAGGAGAGGGCGGCCCATTTCGTAATGGAAGATCATTAATTATACCAGCTTTGATACTTGTTAGAATTCTGTTGGAAAGTGCCTCAGAACGGCGGATGATTTCACCACGGGAATAATAGTATGTACCGGCAGTAAGCAAAAGAAATAATAACAAGATAACAGAGACATTAATCAATGTGAGTTTTAGTCTCAGCCTATAGAACATTAGTATCTCCTTGCAGAAAATAACCGACTCCACGCACTGTCTTGATATTTGATATATTTAGCTTTCTCCGTAAATAATAAATATAAAGATCGACATTAGCGATGTCGGTTTCAGAATTATAACCCCAAACTTTTTCCATAATGCGTTCTTTGGTCATGACTTGACCGAAATTGCGCATCAATACTTCTAACAGCAGGGATTCTTTTACTGTAAGATGAATGACTTCATCGCCTTTAGAAACTTGTCCCCCTAAGGGATTTAGTGTCAACCCGGCTGCTGAGATAGTATCACCGATAAAGTTTTTGCCTTTTCGCCGGGTAAGTGCGCGCACTCTGGCAAGCAATTCGTCAGTGTAGAAGGGTTTTACTAAATAATCATCTGCACCGGCATCCAGACCTGCCACCCTGTCTTTAGGAGCATCTTTTGCTGTTAAAAAAAGAACAGGAGCATCAAAGCCTAAACTGCGGAGTTCTTTTACAAAGCTAATTCCATCCCGGCGCGGTAACATGCAGTCGAGCACGATAATGTCATAAACACCAGTGATCGCCATTTCCATTCCTGTTTCTCCATCCATTGCAATATCTACAACATAACCATTCTTCTTTAACAGGTAGGATAATGCTTCCACGATCTTTCTTTCATCTTCTACTAATAATAATTTCATGTATGGTCCCCATAACAGTAACAGCCTTGTTTAAATTTACCCATCCGTGGATTATTGCTATTACCATTTTAACGCTTTATTCTTTGATTTTCATTTAATATTTCAAAGAAAAATCAAAGATTTAACAATCAACAAATAAACACACAAAAAAGGTTGCAGATTAACAGATTTTACAAGGTATGATAGTCATACAACCGTTGATACTATGAGTGTAAAGGGTCTGTAGCGGTCGAGCCTAGAGTGGTGTCGGATACCCTACGTGTTCGGCATTAGTCGGCCAAAGATTAGCATCGGGTCGTGAGGTTCGGTGTTAGTCGGCGGGAAGACTGGCATGGGTCGTGAAAGGCTGTACGGCAGCCCAACTGTTGTCGTGTGGTCCCAAATGATGTGTGCTGGTCGAGCTAAGATCGTCATGGGTTGTGAATATTTCGGGTCGTTTGCAGTCGAGAGATTGCAGGCGGTTCGGTAACTATCTGTGGCGGTCGAGCAAAGGTGTGCATCGGTTGTGTAATGCTTGTGGGTAGGCGAAAGTCTGCGTATAGGTATGTAATGATCGGTGTAGGCTGTAGCGTAGATCGTTGCGGGCTCTTTACCTTGGATTGATTAAAAACCCCCTCAAAGCTAAGAAGCAAGCTTCGGGGGGCTTTTGCTTTAAATTGGCTACCACTTAACTATTTTCGTGCATATGAAATTCGGACAGTTTGAAGAGAGGTGCGCTGTAAATGGATTTTCTTGTTCCACTCTTTAGCATTATTATAATTAATTTGCTGTTAAGCGGTGATAATGCACTTGTCATTGCACTGGCTAGCCGGGCATTACCAAAAGATCAGCAGAGAAAGGCCATATTTTGGGGTGGTGCTGGCGCAGTTGTTTTGCGGATTATTCTAACTGTGTTTGCAATTATCTTGCTAAAGATTCCTTATCTGCAGTTTGCCGGCGGGCTTCTTTTACTATGGGTTGCAGTTAAGTTAATGAGTGGTGAACATGATAGTCATGAAGATATTAAAGCTGCCAGTACTGTTTGGGATGCAATTAAAACTATTTTAGTTGCTGACTTGATAATGAGTTTGGATAATGTTATTGCCATTGCGGGCGTAGCGAAAGGACATATGGGGTTATTGATTATTGGATTGGCGATTAGCATTCCCATAATCATTTGGGGCAGCAAAATGATTATGGTATTGATGGAGAGATGGCCGTTTATTATTACTATCGGTGCTGCCTTTTTAGGCTGGACAGCAGGTGACATGATAGTAGCTGATAAAGAAATTGAGCAGCTGTTACTGGCATATCCCTGGGCACATTGGGCAATTCCGGCTAGTTTCGCCATTATTGTTATTGCTGCCGGTAAAATGGTGCACAAATCAACTGCTGTGCGATAAGCAAATAGTAATTTAGAACCGAATTTGGCCGGTAAAATAAAGCCCTTTCTGTACAGTAACAGCCTTATCCCAGGTTATGGTGGAACTGGTATTCTCTGAACCGGTATAAATATCAAGCCATTGATACCGATAACCAATCGTAATTGCGCCTGCTGTTTTTGGTAAACTATAGCGCATGCCAACTTGAGCATCCATCATGTGTCCCGGGCCAAGGTGATCAAAATCTAATGCGCGCAAATTCCACCAACCGTGGCCTTGAACTAATGCGAGCGGTGTATAAGTTAACGAACCAATGGCCGAAACAGCAGAACTGAGTTTTTTAGTAGTTATTGTACCGATATGAGGACCTTGATAGGTTATATTATAAGTTGAATTCAGCAGGGGCAGCGGATTGTTGACACTCTGATAATTGTCTACTGTATAAAGTCCATTAGTCATCTGAAAATGATTATTCCGGTAACTGTAACCGTAGAATATTTCTGTATTAGTACTAGTAGGCTTATGCCAACTTACATTTAGGTAACTGCTGGAGCCTGTGGTTTTAAAGTTTCCATAATACCAATATTGATTATTATTTGCGTAATTCCAATCTGCATCACTGCCTACTGCGGCAGTGATCTCCTTCATAAAACCTCCTTCTGCCGTAAAATAGCCTTTAACAGTAGGCGTTGATTGGTAATGAGCAGTTATGTAGGTGCCGGAATGGGGATAGGTAAGTTCGGAAGCTCCAACTCCTGAAGCTTGAGATGTCGTGCCAGTGGTTGGAAAATCAATACGCCATTTGGTAGAACCGTCTGCCGGCCAAAGCCCGGCTGAAAATTCAGCTGCTGTAACGGTAGTGGTGAATAAGAAGGCAAAAACGGGAAGCCATAGGAGAGAATTTTTTAGTACGTGCTGCATAGTTTCCTCACTTAACATAACAATTAATTGTTTAGAGTTATTCGCTATTTAACGAGGAGTCCCTTTTGATTTCAAATAAGTAAATATTGGATTAGTATAAAATCTCCAGTGATAATAAGACTAATAAACAAGTCCTAAAGTAAAAGGAGGAGCCTCATGTCAGACAAAGAAACTTTAATCAAAAGCACCGATACCGTTTCCAACGGTGATGTTGAGTCAGTTGCAGGCAAAGGAGATGCGAGCGGCACTAATAATCCGGATGAACATTTTGATGTACACTTAAATAAGCGCAAATATTATGATATTGAAAAATCACCAAAAGCAGAAGAGGTTTTTAAATGGCAGCGCGAGCATATTAAGGTCAAAGATCAGAGTAAGGACGGCTATCCACTAAACATTATTATTGATCCGGCTATGCGGGAAATGTATCAGCATGTTCATGCCCAAGGCTTAACGAACGTATTTGACCGTTGGGAGCAGCAAGAAAAAATCCGCTGCAATTTCTGTGTACAAGGCTTGTCTTGTCAATTATGTGCTCAAGGGCCTTGCCGGATCAGTGCCAAAGTGCCTCGTGGCGCCTGTGGCGTTGATGCTCATGTTATGGTTGCCCGTAACTTTGTCTATCGTCATGTCACGATTGGTACATCAGCCAATATGTTTCATGCTATGCAAGCTGCCAGAACGTTAAAAGCAGCTGTACAGGCTCCTGAAAGCGGGCTTAAGATTCGAGATAGGGATAAGGTGCTTAAATATGCAGAAATGGCCGGCCTTAACACCAGTCATGATGTGAATAAAGTAGCTCTTGATTTTGTCAACTGGATTCTCGAAGATATGGGGAGACCGTACTATGAAGAATCAGCTATGGTGGAGGCCTTTGCGCCAGCTAAGAGAAAAGAATTATGGCGTAAACTAGGCATATTCCCTGGTGGCGGTAATAGCGAGGTAGCATACGCTCAGACTAAGTGTATGACGAACTTAAATGCTGATCCGATTGACTTTTTATTGACCTCTGTACGGTTAGGTATTATAAATGAATACCAAGGCCTGTTTGCACTGGATATTCTGCAAGAAATTCTTATGGGTACTCAGAAAATTGCTACTAAAAAACAGAATATGGGGCTTTTAAAGCCGGGGATGGTCAATATCATTACCAACGGGCACATGCCGCTTACGGCCCATGTGGTCATGGACCTGGCTTCCGGCCAGGAATGGCAAGAAAAAGCCAAGAAAATCGGTGCCGACGGTATTCAAATACTTGGGCATGTATGCGAAGGCCAGCAATTGATGAATTATGAGGGCACTCAAGAAATGAATGCTTATGGTGGCCAAGAGGGTGAGTGGCTGTCAGAGGAGTATCTTTTTGCAACTGGTGCAGTTGATTTATTTATGTTTGACTACAACTGTACCATTCCCACTTTGCCTTTATATGCCAAACGCTTTGGTACTACAATGGTCAGTACTCATGAAGTTATTCGCATGCCAGGAACAGAAGTTGTTGAGTTCAAACCTGAGCAAATGAAGGAGCAGGCCGCAAAAATTCTCGATATGGCACTGGAAGCTTTTAAAAAGCGAAAGTCTGAAAATCGGGAAACCTATATTCCGCCATATACTACAGAATGTATGATTGGATTTAGTACGGAATCGGTTAAAGCTGCTCTTGGCGGAACTTGGGAACCACTGCTGGATGCTATTAAAAAAGGCAGTATCCGTGGTATTGCTACTATTGTCGGGTGTACTACTGCTGTTTACGGACAGGGTGGCAGCAATATTTTAGCTATTGCCAAGGGGCTTATCGAAAAAGATATTCTTGTCTTGTCTGGCGGCTGTACTTCATCAGTTATGCAATATACGGGACTTACCAATCCGCAAGCAGCTGAGGAATGCGGACCGGGCTTAAAGGCAGTCTGTAAAGCATTAGGCATTCCTCCTGTTCTATCTTATGGCGCTTGCGTGGATATTGGGAAAATGACGCATACTGCCAAGGAATTGGCTGATGCTCTTGGTGTCGATACAAATATGCTGCCTATTGTTATTGGCGCTCCTGAATACCTTGAACAAAAAGCGGTTGCTGATGCCTGTACTGCAATTGCACTGGGCTGGCTGGTACACGTAGCGCCAGTACCTTCTGTTACAGGGAGCGACGTTGTAGTAAAAACTCTTACAGAAACAACAGAAACACTGGGACTCGGCAAGTTAATGGTAGAACTTAGCGCTGAAAAGACAATCCAAATTTACGTTGATCATATAGAAAAGAAACGTAAAGAATTAGGGTTATAGCGATAGCTGTTCAACGCAAAAAAGGCTGTATCGAAATTTTATTTCGTTACAGCCTTTTTTTATTTCAAATAATATTAGCATATGAGAAAATCTTCTTCTTTAAGTATTTCTAAGAACAGCGGTATCAAAGGATTAGGATTTGTTGTTTTCCAGGCAACAGCATACCCATGAACAAAAGATGATCCTGACAAGTCGATGAAAGATAGCTGTGAGCTGGCATAAGCTCGAGTGTGCTTAGTTTGAATAGCTATTCCTAAACCTGCAGCCACCATTAGAAATAAGGTCTCCAGGTTAGGGGCGTAGCCCGTAATGTTGGGCTGAAAGCCGTTAGCAAGGCACATCTGCCGCATATGGCTGTAGGCTAGGGGAGATTCGGTTCGGGAGAGCACTACAAATGCTTCATGAGCCAGTGTGGCGATAGGAACAGTATTTTTTACGGCAAGAGGATGTTCCCTGGGAACGACTACCGAGAGCGGGTAAGAATAATGACTAAGGCG
>Ga0366782_1041_pt1 | contig 20316 bp, 21 predicted proteins | sample TotcelHN113001L9_FD_207088 | JGI IMG/M metagenome (GOLD analysis project Ga0366782, IMG submission 207088) | Enriched cells from coal bed in the Powder River Basin, Montana, United States - Total cells N11 rep2 HSBNCT.N11.300.1.L9 ...
TATACCAATATTCTCTATATGGTGTTACCCATTGAAGTATGGACTATTATTGCAGTAGGACAGTATATTTTCCCCGTTATCGTTTTGGCTCAAATTAGGGCTCCCTTGAAGTGTTGGTTTTACTTGATCTTTTATCCTTTATTTGTTTATAGCTGGATTCCTATTACCTTTCTTGGATTCCTGCACCGTAATGAGCGCGTGTGGAGTCATACGCAGCATACACGCAGTATGAGTTACCGTGAAATATTACTTACTCAGTCCTCTAGTGAATTTAAAGAAAATCTTCTTAGCAAACAGGCTGTAAAATAGGAAAAAAAGATGAGTTAACACTCATCTTTTTTGTCTTACTCGATACGATAGTATAAGCATAGATCTTCCGGTCGAAAATTAGAAAGATGAGGATGTAAAATTACATTTGAAGGGATGAAAAGAATTATGCATATTCTTTTAACTAACGACGACGGCATTAACGCTCCTGGTATTCAGGCTTTGTGGCAAGAGCTATCTACAATAGGCACTGTGTCGGTAGTGGCACCTTCCAGTGAAAAAAGTGCTTCTAGTCAGGCGATTACTGTTCATCATCCGATACGGGTTGATCGTCAGTGCATTGATAATCCCCGCATTTGCGCCTGGCGGGTAGATGGCACACCGACTGACTGTGTGAAGCTTGCCGTAGAGGCGCTGCTTTCTGACCCTCCTGATGTAGTGGTGTCAGGCATCAACCAAGGACCAAATTTAGGAACAGATGTGTTATACTCTGGAACAGTGAGCGCTGCAATCGAAGCAGCCCTTTTTAATATTCCGGCCATTGCTGTGTCTTTAGATTCGTGGAAATCAGATGATTTTCTTCCTGCTGCCCGTTTTGCCCGTCATTTGGTTGAAACACTAGTCAAACAGCATTTACCGCCTAACACATTGTTGAATGTTAATGTCCCCGCCCTAATAGAAACTGAGTTGCAGGGAGTAAGTATAACCAAACTGGGTGTACGCTTATATGAAAATACCTTTGACCAACGAACTGACCCGCGTGGTAGAACTTATTATTGGATGGGCGGCAGTGTTGTAGAAAACGAGAATGATCCTGACAGTGATATTACAGCTATTAAACAAGGAAAAATATCAGTAACACCTATACACTTTGATCTTACTAATTACAAGATTATGGATATGATCAAACAATGGTCTTTATAATTAGAATAATAACCGGGTATATTTGGCTGAAATTTGCATAAATTTACAGTAAAACTCGTAGGAGGGAGCACTGTGACGAAAATATCCCGGCGTATGCGCACAAACACCCAGCCCCCCCCAAATCATCCGGTACGGCAGTCTTAATTTTTAAAGGCGTAATCACCAGTGTTGCCGTGTCGATTTTTTGTATTCTTTTTTTAGCACTCATTAGCCTAACGAGCGACAATACTTTTATCGAAGCATATATGCAATATATAATGGTAGGAGTTACTTTGACGAGCATCTTTATTGGCAGTGCTTATGCCACTCAACAGGCTCAAGCAATGGGGCTTATCATCGGTATGACAATTGGCATCATTTATGTACTGGTTTCCTTGTCTATTGGGATTGAGCTAAACAATGAGACCCTGTCAATCTTTGTTGTGGCTAACAAGCTTGTTGCTGGTTTAGCAGCGGGCGCACTAGGTGGTTTAGTGGGAGTGAATTTATGATTTCCGGTGGCTCTCATGTGCCCCTGAGGACTTGGTGCAAGCCAAGTCTTTTTTAATACCGGGGCAATTGTTTATGATATGTTTTATTATCAGATTAAGCTTGGACATATCAAATTATGAGTTCTTGTTGAAGCGGACAAGCTAAAAAAACAATTAATGATTTTTTTATTTTTTGCTCTATTTCAGTGAAATGAGGGTTTATACCCTCTTTTTTTATGAAATAGAACATAGTTAAGAATGCTCTTAAAACATGCGGAAATTTACCAATATTATCAAGAATTTAACAGAAGATTCTATTGCTTACTTTTATTAACAGGTATATAAAAAATCTTATATCTATTATAAGGAGAATGATTGACGAGAATTAGTTTTTATGTTATTTTAATGATGCATTTCTTAAATTATAGGAGGTAAATGAGTGAGCAACAGTAATGATCAAAAAGTGCAAATTGTGGTGGCTGACCCTTCAGCATTAGGGCTATTTGGTTTGGCGATGGTAACATTGGTCGCAGCAACTCAAAAATTAGCCTGGACTACTGGACTGTCTTTTGTTATACCTTGGGCTATCTTTCTTGGTTCTATTGCTCAGATGATGGCTAGTGTTTATGATTTTAAACACAATAACTTGTTTGGAGCTACCGTTTTTGGTGCTTATGGTCTGTTCTGGGTAAGTGTAGCTGCTTGCTGGCTAATCAAGATGGGGGCCTTTGGTTCTGCTTTGGCTGCCGCTGCTGATGTAAAACAACTTGGCGTTGCTTTTATTGGCTATTTAATTTTTTCACTTTTTGGAACAATTGCTGCTATGGAAACTAATAAAGTTATTTTTTCCATCATGGTTTTGATTGATGTACTCTTCACCGGCCTTGCGCTTGATGCTCTTGGCTGGGGCGGACATTGGGCTCATACCATGGCAGCCTGGACAGAGTTAGCTATTTCACTGCTTGGATTCTACGGTTCTGGTGCGACTTTTCTGAACAAATGGTTTGGTAAACCAGTTCTTTCGGTTGGTAAGCCATTTGGTATCTTTAAATAATTCGCTAAGTAAATAAGAAAAGTTCTTCCTCAGCTGGTAGTTGAGGAAGAACTTTTTTTTTACCTAGATAGAATGTAGTAAAATATAGTAAAATAGAGTTAGTGCTTTGTGCTATAGCTTAATCTCAGGTAAAATAAAACGCTCATGCATAACTAAAGCACTATACTAAAAGATTATTGGTAGAAAATAAATATGTAGGGTGATAAGATGATTAAAATTGCAATTATCGGTGGTACGGGTGTATATGATCCTCGAATCTTGGAAAATGTGCGGGAGGAGCAAATTACCACTCCTTACGGAGTGGTACAGTACAAAGTAGGGGAATTTGCAGGCAAGGCTATTGCCTTTATTCCCAGGCATGGCAGTAAGCATTCTATTCCACCCCACTTAATCAACTATCGGGCTAATACTTGGGCCATGAAAAAAATTGGTGTGCAAAATATAATTGCTACCACAGCAGTAGGTTCACTAAACAAAGAGATGAAACCAGGTGATTTTGTCATTATTGATCAATTTTTAGATTTCACGAAAAGCCGCGTTACTACTTTCTATGAAGGGGGAGAACGAGGCGTTGCCCATATTGATGTAACTGATCCTTATTGTCCGACACTGCGGGAGAATTTAAAATTGGCTGCTCAGAAACTAGGAATTGCCGTACATACAAAGGGTGTCTATGTTTGCACGGAAGGACCTCGCTTTGAAACACCTGCTGAGATTACTATGTTCGCCAAATTAGGCGGTGATTTGGTTGGTATGACGAATGTACCTGAGGTGACGTTGGCGAAGGAAGCAGAAATGTGTTATGCTACCGTATCAATGGTAACTAATTTTGCCGCAGGTATTTCCCCACAGCCACTAACACACAGTGAAGTGCTCGAAACAATGGCAGCTAATGCCGAGAATATTAAGAAACTTATCATGGAATGCATCAGTTCTCTTCACAATGAGTCTGATTGCTCTTGTCAACAGGCTTTAGCTGAATATGGAGGGTTTAAACTATAGAAAAAGCGGTGAACCAGAATGAAGTCTCTTAATTGGAATAAAGAATGTTTAACTCTTTTAAACCAGACGCGCTTACCAATGTCAGTAGAGTTTATTGAATGCAAAGACTGGAGGGTAGTAGCTGAGGCTATTCGTCGTTTAGAGGTGCGTGGTGCGCCCGCTATTGGTGCTGCTGCCGCTTTTGGCCTGGTTTTAGGTGCTTGTGAGTTAAAAGACCAGAAGGGTGATTTTTGGCAGAAGCTGCTTCTTGTAGCGGAGGAGTTGCGTCAGACACGGCCGACTGCCGTTAATCTGTTCTGGGCTATTGATCGTATGATGTCAGTTGCCAGCCGGTTTAGCGCTGATAATAGTTTAAGTGAGGTCATTGAGGCCTTAGAAAAAGAAGCGCTGGCAATTGCCAATGAAGATCGGGAAGTAAATAAAAAAATATCTCAATACGGAGCAACGCTCTTTAATCAGCCTGGAATGTCAGTATTAACTCATTGTAATGCCGGCGCATTGGCTACGGTTGATTTCGGCACAGCTCTTGGGGTTATCCGTCAGGCCTGGTCTGAAAAACGTATTAAGCGAGTTTTTGCCGATGAAACGCGGCCTCTTTTGCAGGGCGCCCGATTAACGGCATGGGAACTTATGCAGGAAAACATACCTGTTACTCTTATAACAGACAATATGGCTGGTTGGGTTATGAAGCAGAACATGGTGCAGGCTGTTATTGTCGGTGCTGATCGAATTACTTTAAATGGCGATGTGGCCAATAAAATAGGAACATATAGTGTAGCCGTGCTAGCAAGAGAACATAACATTCCCTTTTATGTAGCAGCACCGGTATCTACCTTTGATTTTGCTATGGACACTGGGGATGATATTCCCATTGAAGAGCGTAACTCTCAAGAAATTACTACCTTCGGCGGAGTTTCTTGCGCACCTGAAGGTGTGGATGTGTTTAATCCGGCCTTTGATGTTACACCAAACCATCTGGTTTCAGCTATTATTACTGAGTTTGGTATTTTAAAGGCCCCTTATCATCAAGCAATCAGTCAACTCAAACAACAGAAAGGTGGAAAATAAATGAAATCAATCGTTCGGGATATGGCTCTTGCCCCTCAAGGTCATGACAAAATCAATTGGGTTAAAGAGTTTATGCCTGTCCTTACTATATTAAACGAGGATTTATCTAAAACGAAACCACTAGCCGGGAAAAACCTGGTCATTACAATGCATTTAGAAGCAAAGACAGCCTATTTGGCGCTCGTAATGCAAAATGCCGGCGCCAACGTCTGCATCACTGGCAGTAATCCTTTATCTACACAGGATGATGTGGCAGCTGCTTTGGTAGAACAGGGAATCACTGTCTATGCATGGTATAATACAACAGAAGAAGAGTATGAACACTTTCTACATAAGGCTTTGGATACTAAGCCGGACATCATTATTGATGACGGGGGAGATCTAGTTGCCTTACTGCATGGTAATCGTTCCGAGCTGGCAGCAGGAATTCTGGGCGGCTCAGAAGAAACAACTACAGGTGTTATACGGCTTCGCAGCCTGGCAGATGCCGGGAAGCTGAAATTCCCTATGATTGCTGTTAATGATGCCAATTGCAAATATCTTTTTGATAACCGCTATGGGACCGGCCAATCCACATGGGATGGGATCATGCGAACTACTAATTTGACGGTAACCGGTAAAACCGTCGTAGTAGCGGGATACGGATGGTGCGGTAAGGGCGTCGCTATGAGAGCCAAAGGACTTGGTGCTAACGTTATTATTACCGAGATAGATCCTATCAAGGCTATTGAAGCTGTTTTTGACGGCTTTCAGGTAATGCCAATGTTGCAAGCTGCACCATTAGGAGACATATTTGTTACCCTGACTGGTTGTAAGGATGTAATCGTCCGCGAACATCTGTTAAAAATGAAATCCGGCGCCATGATGGCCAACGCAGGCCATTTCGACGTGGAAATTAACAAAGAACATCTTGGTCAGCTCGCTGTGTCAATTAGAAAAGTGCGCAAAAATATCGAAGAATTCGTCATGCAAGACGGCCGGAAAATTTATTTGCTAGCTGAAGGCCGCTTGGTCAACCTTGCTGCAGGTGACGGACATCCTACTGAGATTATGGATCTTTCTTTTGCGATGCAAGCATTGTCTGTTTTACACATTTTGGAACATCATGATGGGCTGGAAAATAATGTGCACAAATTACCTCACGAGCTTGACTTAAAAATAGCAGCTTTAAAACTGCAAGCTATGAGTATGTCCATTGATCATTTAACTGCAGAACAAATTGATTATTTGCAGCAAGCATAACTTACGCTGATCATTCGGAGGCATGGCTTTGGAAATGATAAACCAACTTAAAAATGACATTTTACAAACTGGTTTTAAATTAGTCGATAAAAATTTGGTTGCAGGCACGTGGGGGAATATTAGCGCCCGCACTGCCTGTAATCGCTTAATAGCTATAACGCCATCGGGACGCGATTACCGGGAATTGCAATCAGATGATATTGTCCTGGTTGACTATAATGGGAAAGTAATTGAGGGCCGACTCGTTCCATCTTCCGAGCTGCCGTTACACAGCGCTATCTATCAGGCCCGCTCTGATGTTAAGGCAATTGTCCATACGCATAGTGTTTTTGCCAGCGCTTGCGCGGTTGCCCGCAAGCCCATTCCGCCGATAATTGAGGATTTAGTTCAACTTGCCGGTGGTGCAATTGAAGTAGCTGCTTATGCATTACCAGGGACGAAAGAGTTGGCCGATAACGCTGTGCAAGCATTAGGAAGCAGAAATGCCGTTCTTTTAGCTAATCATGGGGTAATCGGGTGCGGACAATCACTGACTGAAGCTTTTACAGCGTGTGAACTGGTCGAAAAGGCGGCTCAAATCTTTATTTATGCCAATCAGCTGGGTGGGGCGGTTGTACTGAGTGAAGAGGATGTTGCTTGTATGCATACCTTTTATCTTGAACAGTATCGTAACCGACAAGGAGGATGTAGTTAATGAAAATTCTCTTAAAAAATGCTGAGCTATTAACGCAAACAGGCGAGATAGGGCAAGCAGATATTGCTATTGAGGGTTCGATTATTAAACATATCGGTGAAATTGAAAAGAATTGGCAAGCCGATAAGATTATTGATTGTTCGAATAAGCTAGCCATTCCCGGCTTTATTAATACTCATACCCATGCGGCAATGACTTTGTTCCGTAGCTACGCCGATGACATGACGTTAATGGACTGGCTTGAAAATAAAATTTGGCCGGCCGAGGCAAATTTAACTGCCGAAGATGTTTATTGGGGAACTCAGTTAGCTATTGCCGAAATGATTAAATCCGGGACGACGACGTTTGCCGATATGTATTTTTTTATGCCGCAAGTTGCCCAAGCTGTAGAAGAAAGCGGTATTCGTGCCGTATTGGCAAGAGGAATGGCGGGAGTAGCGCCTACTGCAGAACTGGCGCTGACTGAAAGCGAAAGCTTCTACCGAGAATGGCAAAATGCCGCTGATGGACGTATTACTGTTATGCTAGGCCCCCATGCACCATATACTTGTCCGCCGGCTTACCTTAAAAAGGTTGTTGCCTTATCGGAGAAATTAGGAGCTGAGATTCATATTCATCTTGCAGAAACGGCCGGAGAAGTAAAGACTTGCCTTGAAAAACATGGTAAGACACCTATTTCACTTATGAATGACTTAGGTGTACTGGATCGGGGAGTATTGGCTGCTCACTGCGTACATTTATCATCAGAAGATATTGCTATTATGAGCCAGAAGAATGTTCGTGTTGCCCATAACCCTGGCAGCAACATGAAACTAGCCAGCGGTATTGCTCCCGTCCCGGAAATGTTATTAGCCGGCCTCAGTGTCGGTCTGGGCACGGATGGGGCAGCCAGCAATAACAATCTTGATATGCTGGAAGAAATTCGGTTGGCAGCTATGCTGCACAAAGTCCATCGGAATGATCCGCTGGTTATTCCTGCATCAACAGCTGTCAGTATGGCAACTAACCTAGGTGCGAAAGCACTCGGTCTTGGCCAAGTTACAGGCATTCTCGCACCTGGATTTAAAGCTGACATTACTTTATTTAACATGCATGCTCCCCATTGGTACCCGCGCCATGATAGGACTTCGCTGTTAACATACTCTGCTTCGGCGGCCGACGTACATACTGTTATTGTTGATGGTAAGGTTTTATTGGATAATCGCCAGTTGACTACTATTGATGAAGAAAAAATGATAGCAGAAGTGCAGAAGCGTGGCATGCGTCTCATACGCTAGATAGTTGATAGGAGGAGAAAATATTGTATACAATTGTTCATTCGGAAGAATTAGCGCCTAGTGTAAAGCTATTTCATGTAAAAGCGCCTCAAATTGCTAAAAAATGCTTACCAGGACAGTTTGTTATTGTGCGGATAGATGATGAGGGTGAACGTATTCCTTTAACGATAGCCGACTTTGACCGCAATAACGGAACAATTACACTTATATTTCAGGAAGTAGGCCATAGTACCCGACAAATGGGACAATTACAGCAAGGTGATCAATTATTAGACGTAGCCGGCCCACTTGGCAAGGCAACAGACATAGAGAAATTCGGTACAGTAGTATGCATTGGCGGTGGTATCGGGGTCGCTCCTGTTTACCCTATTGCCAGAGCGTATAAGGAAGCTGGCAACAAGGTTATTTCTATTATTGGAGCTCGTAATGAAGGTTTATTAATACTGGAAAAAGAAATGGCGGCTGTTAGTGATGTTTTTCATATTACTACCGATGATGGGTCTAAAGGGCACAAAGGCCTTGTTATTGATCCATTAAAAGAGCTTATTGCTGCTGGTGAAAAAATTGCTGTTGTTATGGCTATTGGTCCGGTAGTAATGATGCGCAGTGTAGCTGAAGTTACTCGCCCGTATGGTATTCATACTATTGTCAGCTTGAATCCGATAATGGTAGACGGTACCGGTATGTGTGGCGGTTGTCGAGTAAGTGTGGGTAATAAAAATAAATTTGCCTGTGTCGACGGACCTGAATTTGATGCTCACGAAGTTGACTTTGCAGGATTAATGGCCCGGCAAAAAATGTACCACAGTCATGAGAAGCAAGAACGGCCTCAAGGAGGTAGCTGCAAATGTCATGGGTAAAAAATAAAATGCCAGAACAGGCACCTCAAGAGAGACGTAAAAACTTTTCTGAAGTTGCTTTAGGGTATGCACCTGACACCGCTCAAAATGAAGCTAAGCGTTGTTTGCAATGTAAGACGGCGCCTTGTCGTCAGGGCTGTCCAGTGGGCATCAATATCCCTGAGTTTATTAAGCACATAAAAGAAGGTAATTTTGACTCAGCCATCACCGAAATTAAAACTAAAAATAACCTTCCGGCTGTATGTGGCCGGGTATGTCCACAAGAAGATCAGTGTGAAAAATATTGTATCGTCGGCAAAAGAGGGGAACCTGTTGCTATTGGGCGATTAGAGCGATTTGCTGCCGATCATTCCCGTGGGGCAGAAAGTAAGACTCCAGCCTCAACTAATGAACCTTATTTGGGGAAAGTTGCTATTATAGGGGCAGGACCTGCTGGTCTGGCCGCTGCTGGTGATTTAGCACGCTTAGGGTATAAAGTAACAGTCTTGGAGGCCCTTCATGCTCCAGGCGGCGTTTTAATGTATGGAATACCGGAATTTCGTTTGCCAAAAGAAATTGTTGCCCGCGAAATTAATGAATTAAAAGAACTGGGCGTAGAAATCATGGTCAATGCTATTGTTGGAAAAACATTTACGATTGATGAGTTACTGAAGGAAGAAGGCTATGACAGCGTATTCATTTCGACAGGCGCTGGATTGCCCCATTTTCTGGAGATCCCTGGGGAAAATTTAAATGGTGTTTATTCTGCGAATGAATTCTTAACGCGCGTAAATCTAATGAAGGCATACAAATACCCGGCTTCGGGTACTCCTGTTCATGCTGGCGAAAATGTAGCTGTTGTAGGAGCAGGCAATGTGGCTATGGATGCTGCACGCACTGCATTACGTTTGGGCGCAGGAAATGTCTATATTGTCTATCGGCGATCAGAAGAAGAAATGCCGGCCCGAGCGGAAGAAATGGAGCATGCAAAAGAAGAGGGTGTTCAGTTCCGATTGCTCACCAATCCTATTGCGGTAATAGGAGACGAAAAAGGGTGGGTCAAAGGGCTTGAATGTATTCGCATGGAATTAGGTGAAGCTGATGCATCAGGACGCCGCAAGCCGTCTGCTATTCCTTCATCCAATTTTATCTTAGATGTCGATACGGTTATCATGGCAATTGGCCAAGGCCCTAATCCATTGGTTCAGCAGACTACTCCCGGTTTGGAAGTTGATCGTCGTGGAAACATTATGGCTGATGAAAATGGTAAAACATCAAAAGATGGGGTATTTGCCGGTGGTGATATTGTAACAGGTGCAGCAACAGTAATATTGGCTATGGGTGCAGGTAAAAAAGCGGCACTAGCCATCCATGAGTATATTCAAAAAAAGAATACAGCCAAGAGGATTTAAGAGCTTCTTTCTGGAATGTATGTAATATACTTTGACTTACTCTAAGGTGGTGACTATAAGTGAAGTTTCACCAGGCGCAACGCATGGAGGGACTGTCATCTGCTATTTTTACTGAAGTTGATAATCTCCGTAAAAAGCAAGTAGCTGCAGGTAAAGATATTATTACACTTAGTATCGGTAGCCCAGATTTAGCTCCTGCTCCTCATATTATTGAAGCACTACAGGGTGGAGTACTTAATCCAAATAATTATGGTTATACCCTGTCTAAAGGGTTACCCGCTTTTTCAAATGCTGTTACCAATTGGTATAAATGTAACTTTAACGTCGATTTGGATGCCGAAACAGAAGTATATTCACTAATCGGTTCGCAGGATGGCTTGGCACACATTGCTTTATGCCTTGTGAATCCAGGAGACGTAGTATTAGTTCCTGATCCGGGATATCCTATCTTCAGTGCAGGACCTCTTATGGCAGGCGCTGAATTATACCGCATGCCCTTAACGGCTGCTAATAGTTATTTACCTGATCTGACAGCGATTAGTGACTCTATTCTCAAACGAGCTAAGATGATGATTATTAACTATCCTAATAATCCATTAGCTGCTATTGCGCCGCGTGAATTTTTCGAAGAAGTGATCGCTTTTGCAAAACGATATAACATATTAATCTGTCACGATTTTGCCTATAGTGAATTAGTTTTTGATGGCTACCGGCCTGATAGTTTCCTCAGTATCCCGGGAGCTAAGGAAGTCGGTATTGAATTTCATTCTCTGTCTAAAACCTACAGTATGGCTGGCTGCCGTGCTGGCATGGTCGTAGGCAACAGTCAGGTAATTTCGTTATTAGGAAAAGTAAAGTCTAATTTTGACTACGGGATTTTTCAGCCCATTCAACAAGCTGCTGTGGCAGCTTTAACTGGTCCACAGGATTGTGTTAGAGAAACAGCCTTAACTTACCAGCGTCGCAGAGATATTATTGTTAATGGGCTGTGTGAAATGGGTTGGCAGGTAGATCGTCCCCGAGCTTCCATGTATGTATGGGCGCCAGTTCCCACCAAGCAGTCTTCATTTGATTTTGTGGCTGACTTACTTCAATATGCAGGTGTGGCACTTATTCCGGGCAGTGGTTTTGGTCAGTATGGTGAAGGTTTTGTGCGAATTGCTCTTGTACAGCCAGAGGATAGGCTGTCTGAAGCTATTCAACGCATTCAGTCTTGGTTGGGCAAATTATAATGAGGAGAGAGCTAGTATGCGAGCCTTAAATTTTTATTCGTCAAACTATCATAGTCAATTAGTTTGTCGCAGAAAAACCTGTACCATCCGTTTAGGTGATAAGACACATAAATACACCGAGGGTGATATTGTTTGGGTGACAGTAGGCAAACGTTTTGCGCAAAAAAAGAGAATTTTTACAGCCATGATAGATCGTGTTCTAGTTAAACCAATTGCTCAACTTACAACAGACGACCTCCAAGGTGAGAATCCCGATATTGCCAGTGTTGATGATTTGTTGATCTTTATACAGTCCATTTATGATAAAGTAATTACACCTTCCGATATTGTTACGGTAGTTTATTTTTCAGAGATCATTGAGTAAATGATATAGATTATATGTAAAAGGAGTGCTACTCATATGTCAGAATTAAAGATTCCTATTGGTGTTTCCGGACGTCATGCTCATGTTTCCCGTGAAGATCTGGATGTACTCTACGGAGAAGGTTATCAGCTTACCGCTGTCAAAGAACTATCTCAGCCTGGACAATTTGCAGCCCAAGAAACTGTTGATTTAGTTACTGAAAAAGGCACCTTCAAAAATGTTCGTATTCTAGGTCCGGTGCGCAAACAAAGTCAAGTAGAAATTGCATTAACTGATGCGGTTAAATTAGGCATTAAACCACCGGTGCGAGATTCTGGTGATCTTAAAGGTTCACCTGGAGTGACACTTGTTGGGCCTAAAGGATCAGTTCAAATGCATGAGGGTGTCATTGCTGCCTGTAGGCATATTCATATGACTCCTGCTGATGCTGCAAATATGGGATTACAGGATAAAGAAGTCGTTCAGGTGCGCTGTGGCAGTGAACGGGGGCTTATATTTGATCAAGTACTTGTCAGGGTTAGCCCATCGTATCAATTAGAAATGCATATTGATACTGATGAAGGTAATGCCGGTATGGTGAAAACCGGAGAAATAGTAGAAGTAATTAAAAAATAGTGTGATAAATACCCCGTGCATAGCACGGGGTATTCTGTATTCATTTGCATTTTGCTTAATTATAGCAGGAATTTTTAACTGCTTTTCGAATATATTGATAATAAAGAGAACGGCGTTCGGTCAGCGGAAACGATAGGTGGTGGTTCATTGGATAAGCAATCTCAATATACAGTTGCAGCAGTAGACCGTGCCTTGGAAATTCTTATTTTACTAGGGAAGTCTACACGAGAATTGGGCATTACGGAGCTTGCAAAGGTACTAGGTGTACAAAAAAGCACCGTCCATAGTCTGCTTCAAACTCTATTAGCGCGGGGGTTTGTGCAGCAAACTGAGACAGGCCGCTATGCTCTTGGTGTGAAGCTATTGCAACTTGGCGAGGTATTTGCTCAACGTCTGGATATTAGAACAGCTGCAAGACCTATTCTAACTCAGTTAGCCGATGAAACAGGTAAAATTGCTTTATTGGCGGTATTATCACGGGATGAACTAATTATTGTTGATAAGATGGAACCGGAACGGCCTTTTCTGATTATTCCTAAATTTGATTTTAGCTTAGCTTTTCATAGTACCGCAATCGGTAAAGTCTTACTGGCTTTTGCATCTGAAGACATTCGAAAAGCGATACTAATGAAAGCGCTAACCCCTTTTACGCCATATACAATTACTGATATAGAAGAGATAGAGCTGGAACTAAGCAGGGTTCGTCTTGACAAGTATGCAATAGGTTGTGATGAAACAATTGAAGGAGTTACTTGTTTTGCTGTGCCTATTTACAATGCTGCCAATGACGTAGTTGCTGCTCTTTCGGTATCAAGCGCTAGTTCTTTGGTTACTCTCAACGGATATGACCCTATTATTGCTCTATTAAAACAGAAAGCAGCTATCATTTCCGAGCGTCTCGGTCATCAGAGATAATGTTTAACTGTAATCAGTATTTATTTAAAAGGAGGAGTCATAATGCCTAGACCTGTATTTAATGAAGAACGCTGTAAAGGGTGCGCGTTATGCACCAAGGCTTGCCCTAAAAAAATTATTGCAATTTCTAACCGATTTAACAGCAAAGGTTATCGTCCGGCATCCTGTACGGATGAGGCTAAGTGTATTGGTTGTTCCTTATGTGCCAAAACATGTCCTGATATAGTTATTGAAATCCATAAATAATTGACAGGAGTGATCAATATGACTGAAAAGGTACTAATGAAAGGTAATGAGGCCATTGGAGAAGCAGCGATTGTCGCTGGTTGTCGCCACTACTTTGGCTATCCGATAACACCTCAGACAGAACTGACTGAATATATGGCAAAGCGTATGCCACAAGTTGATGGTATTTTTGTGCAAGCCGAAAGCGAAATTGCTGCTATTAATATGGTATATGGTGCGGCAGGAGCCGGAGCACGAACTATGACATCATCATCCAGTCCTGGTATTAGTCTAAAGCAAGAAGGGATATCTTATATTGCCGGTGCCGAGCTTCCCTGTGTAATTGTAAACATCATGCGTGGTGGACCCGGCCTCGGCGGTATTCAGCCAGGTCAAGGTGATTATTTTCAGGCCACCAAAGGTGGTGGACATGGTGATTACCGCAATATCGTCTTAGCACCTAATTCAGTACAGGAATTAGTGGATATTACCATTTTATCTTTTGATTTGGCTGATAAGTATCGCAATCCGGTGATGCTTTTGGGAGATGGTGCCTTAGGACAAATGATGGAACCTGTTGAATTCACGCCCAGTTCATCTGTTGTTAAGGAAAAACCTTGGGCAGCAGGCGGCATGCGAGGACGTACGCAGCCTAACATTATTAATTCATTACATCTTCAGCCGGAAGAGTTGGAAAAACACAATATACATTTGCAAAAAAAGTATGCTCAAATTCAGGAAAATGAAATTCGCTATGAAGAGCTATATACTAATGATGCGGAATTGATTCTAGTTGCCTATGGAATAACTTCCCGTATTGCCCGATCTGCCATTGAAAAGGCTCGATCTGAGGGAATAAAGGTAGGTATGGTAAGACCTATTTCACTTTGGCCTTTTCCTGCCGCTCCTCTGGCTAAACTTGCTGTTTCGGCGCATGCTTTCCTTACAGTTGAACTCAGCGCCGGTCAGATGGTAGAGGATGTTCGCTTATCGGTAAATGGCGCTAAACCGGTGTACTTTTATGGTCGTACAGGTGGAATGATGCCAAATCCAAAGGCGATTTACGAGCAAATTATTAATGTCATGTCAGGCAAAGGAGGGAAATAGCAGTGACTGATAAAATTTTTCAAAGACCGCAGTCGTTAAAGGATGTGGCTTTTCACTATTGTCCAGGCTGCCATCACGGGATTATTCATCGGCTAGTGGCAGAAGTTATCGACGAATTAGGAGCTGGCGATAAAGCGATCGGCATTGCTCCGGTAGGCTGCTCAGTATTGGCATATGAATATTTTAACTGTGATATGTTTGAAGCTGCTCACGGACGGGCACCTGCAGTAGCAACAGGAGTGAAGCGTGTTCATCCGGATGCCTTAGTTTTTACCTATCAAGGCGACGGGGACTTAGCAGCTATTGGTTGTGCAGAAATTGTTCATGCAGCGGCACGAGGAGAAAAAATAACTACTATCTTTGTAAATAATGCCATTTATGGTATGACAGGCGGTCAAATGGCACCTACCAGCCTGCTAGGCCAGGTAACAAATACATCTCCCTATGGCAGGAAAGAGGATGGAGCTGGATTACCTATTCGGGTTTCAGAGATGCTGGCCACATTAGACGGAACAAAGTTTATCGCCCGTGTAGCAGTTAATAATCCGGCAAATATGGCTAAAGCTAAGCTTGCTATAAAAAAAGCATTCGAAATTCAATTAAAAGGTGAAGGGTTTGCCATGGTTGAGGTTTTATCAACTTGCCCAACCAATTGGGGGATGACACCACTTGCCTCTTCTGACTGGCTGGAGACAAATATGATCCCCTATTATCCGCTAGGAACTTTTAAAACTCCTGAGGGGGTATTGAAATGATTCACGAAGTAGTAATGGCAGGATTCGGAGGGCAAGGCGTCATGTTAATAGGCCAGCTTATGACCTATGGCGGAATGTTAGCTAATAAGCAAGTGTCCTGGATTCCTTCCTATGGTCCGGAAATGAGAGGAGGAACAGCCAATTGTTCCATTATCGTATCAGATGAGCCTATAGGAGCTCCCATCGTCTCAGAACCTACAGCTGTCATCGCCATGAACCTGCCTTCACTCGAGAAATTTGAACCCTTGCTTGTCCCAGGAGGAGTGCTAATTATAAATAGCTCGCTCATTGAGCGTAAAGCTAAGCGGAATGATATCAAAGTGTACTACGTTGCCGCAAATGATATTGCTGCCGAACTGGGTAATTCCAAAGTTGCCAATATGGTAGTACTAGGCTCTTTGCTAGCTGCTACTAAAGCCGTAGATAGCGATTCAGTTTTGAAAGCTTTTGCAAAAATGTTTTCAAAAAAACCTCAATTACTCACCATTAATCAACAAGCACTTAATCGAGGTATTGAGTGTATAGTAGAATAGATAATAAAAATCCTGGCGGAAAAGCCAGGATTTTTATTATCATTTGGGTGCCCTAAATGATTTGGTGTAAGCCAAGTCTTTTCTTATAAGGCGGCTTATTTTTCTTAATGGAAGGATTTCTTTACCAGATAGCGAATCCATAGTAGATAATGAATCTTTAGGTGGTCGATTCGGGTGAGTCAAATATCACTTTATACATCAATGCTGACTATGGCTATTGATACGTTACCATCTGCTTTTATCGCTACTGATATGTTGGGAAATATTACGCATGCGTATATTTCTAAACAGTCACAGCATAAACTACAGTATCTGCTTGGCCAAAATTTTTTTCGCATCAGCCGCTTACTATTTGGCCTAGATGGAGCCAAACAAATCATGGCAAGTTGGCAGCAATGTGTTACTGCCCAAATACCTTCTGAGATTAACCGTTTTGAACATACCACGGTACATGGACTTGCCGAATATCTAGACTGGCGTTTTGCCGTACAACCTAATATTGGTAAAATTATCATATACATTCGTAGTACTACGGAAAGTGTGCTAATTGATGAAGAATTTGTATGCTTTACTGAACAGCATGAATCGGTTAATCGTGAATTGTGTATTGCCATATCCAACCTAGATTTTCATTTAATGGACTTGGAGCAAGCTCGTAAAAAATTAGCAGCTCTTTACCGAGTTACTGCCATTGCACAAAAAACAGTTAATGAACATGAAGTGCTAGAGGAAATTTTGGATGGCATTACCCGTGAACTCGGATTTACCAATGCGGCAATTTTATTGCTTGATGAGGTTACCCAGGAATTAACGATTCGCGCTCATCGCGGTTATCCTGAAGGCATTCGTATTCCTTTGGGTAAAGGTATTACCGGTTATGCCGCTCTTCATCGGGAATTAGTATATGTTCCGGATGTTACAAATGATGTACGCTATATTCCAGGTGCAGCTTCCGGAGTTAGTGAAGTTGCTGTTCCATTAATTGTTGACGACCGAGTGATTGGTATACTTGACGTTGAGTCATCTCAGGAAAAAATACTGCAGGGTTATGATTTGGATATGCTGCGTTCTTTAGCAAGTCAAATCGCTATGACGATAGAACATGCCACACACGTATGTAAAGTTGAGGTACAAGCTATTACCGACGGTATGACGGGATTATTTAACTATCGTCACTTTCAAACAATATTAGAACGTGAATATAAGCGAGCATCTCGTTATAATCGTACAATCTCTCTCGTAATGATTGATATTGATCATTTTAAAAAGTATAATGATACAAATGGCCATCTTCAAGGTGATGAAACGTTGCGCAATGTAGCTGCTTTGATAAAAAACACCTGCAGGGATGTTGACTTTGCCGTGCGTTATGGAGGCGAAGAATTTGCTGTTCTTTTACCAGAAACATCAGTTGAAGAAGCACTTGTCATTGCTGAACGAATTCGAACATCCATCGCTGAATACCCATTTGTTAATAGAGAAAAGCAGCCCAATCAATGTCTTACTATAAGTTTGGGTGTAGCTAGCTATCCTGCTGACGCTACTTCGATTATCGAACTTATTGATCATGCTGATGCAGCTCTTTATCAAGCCAAACGTTCAACCCGAAATTGCGTTTGTTTATATCGTCGTTGCACTAATCCTCTATAGTTGCACTTTTTTATCTTCAGGCAATTCTTCTAATAAATATCTTACTGCAAAGCAGTTCATATAAATGGTGGTGTCTATTCTAATATGCATGAAACATTTGGTGACTGGAAAACTTATTCACTAGCAGGGACTGAACAGGAAGTTCGGTTTATTGCTGATGTGTTAAATCTTCCGTCTCAATCATTGATACTTGACTTATACTGTGGCTATGGCCGGCATGCAATAGCATTAGCTAAGCATAACTTCATACTGACCGGTGTTGATGCTACACAAGACTTTTTGGATATTGCCAGTCAAAAGGCGCAAGAAGAAGGTGTTCAGGTCACTTTTCGCCAACAAGATATGCGGGACTTAGACTACAACAATCAATTTGATGCTGTTATTAATATGTTTGCGGCTTTTGGCTATTTTACTGACGACGAGAATTCCCGGGTTTTACAGTTAGTGGCCCAATCACTTAAACCTAATGGCGTTTTTCTAATTGATTTGTTAAATCGCGACTGGATGGTACATAATAATCTCAATCGCTATTGGCGACATCCTAGTGGAGAATATGTACTTTCCTATAAAGTTGAACTTAATCAGGGTATTGTTACTATGAAGCGTCAATTAATCAACCAAATTACAGGAAAAAAAATGCAGTATGAATTTGTGTTACGCGCTTACTCTCTAACTGAAATGACTGATATTTTAACTCAAGCAGGTTTAACGATAGTAACTACATATGGAGGATTTGACTACCGTCCTTATGATGCCGAAGCCCCAAGAATGATTATTTTGGCAAAAAAACAATAAAAGATGTAGTGGTTATCCACGTATTAAAGACCATCCATGCATATGCATGGATGGTCTTTTTTCACCCTTCTCACTAATCTTCATAAGATAGTATAGGAGGTCTGGTGAGGTGATTGCATGATTGTACGTGTTAATGGAACAAATCACGAACGGGGTCGCCCGTTAAAAGTTGGCCTAGCCTTAAGCGGAGGCGGATTGCGAGGAGCCTCGCATATAGGAGTATTAACTGCTTTAACGCGTGAACGCATCCCTATTGACATGATATCCGGCACAAGTGCTGGCGCTATTATTGCCGCTATGTATGCCTGTGGATACACGCCTAAGCAAATGGTAAATATCGCGCAAACCGTAAAAACCAATGAACTAATTGATCTAAAAGTTACTGTAGGGGACTTGGTCAAGCATGGCGCAAAGTGGCTATTCAGTGGAAAATTCCGCTTTTGGTCTGTTTTGCCGACAGGATTAATAAAAGGTGATCGCATAGAAAAATATTTATATAACTTCTGGCAAGAGAGAACGGTGCGAGATACTAAAATTCCTGTTGCTATTACAGCGGTTGATATCAATTCAGCAGATACTGTGTTTTTTACTACTCCAATACCTGGCAGCCGAGACATATTAAATGCGCGGTATTATCACAATACATCTCTCGTTGAAGCAGTACGGGCCAGTATTTCTATACCCGGTGTTTTCTTCCCGAAGAAATATCGAGGTATGACACTGGTAGATGGGGCCGTAAAGAATAATTTGCCTACTGATATCTTACGTCACATGGGAGCAGATGTGGTAATTGCCGTAGATTTAGGTTATGACGGCCAGCCTAATAACGAAATTAAAACAGTAGGGGAAATACTCATGCAATGTATTGAAATAATGGGGCGTGAAGTTACTATTTTAAAAGGAAATCAATATGCAGATGTTGTCATTCGGCCGGGAGTATATGACTTAAATATGAAAGACGCTAATTATATGATACAGGCAATCGACCGTGGTGAAATAGCTGCAAGAGAAAAGCTAAATGAAATCAGAAAATTGCTTCCGTAATGCTGCACATGTTGCTACAAATTAAACCGGGAGCAGGAGGGGATGCCTGTGTATAAGCGAGGAGTACCACCCTTATTCCAGGAACTCGCAAACGATGATAACATTGTTGGCATTGGCCAGGGTCATAAATGGATACGGGGGGAGAATTCCGGACAACAAGCGACTATCGTATTGGTGCGAAAAAAACTTACTAAAGATAATTTACTGCGCAGTGCACTTATCCCACGAAAAATTGATAATAAGCTAACTGATGTAATTGAAGTAGGCGACATTCGTTTATTGAATGACCGTACTGAAATAATGCGCCCTGCTCGCCCTGGCGTTAGCATCGGTCACTATAAGGTTTCAGCAGGGACTTTAGGTGCAATAGTTAAGGATCGTAATACCGGGGAAGCATTAATTTTATCCAATAATCACGTTCTTGCCAACAGCTCTGATGGTACCGATGACAGAGCGGCAATTGGGGATAAAATTTTACAGCCTGGTTTAATTGATGGAAATAATGATCAATCGGAGGCGATTATCGGTCACCTACATCGATTCATACCTTTGAATAGACAGGTAGCATCTTCTAAGTGCCCCATAGCAAAATTATTTGAAACGACATTAAACAAATGTATTGCAGTTTTTCGCCCTAATTACCAGGTTCGTGTATTGCGTCAAAATGAAGCTGTCAATGTAGTAGACTGCGCGGTTGCCAGGCCGGTTAGTCAGTCTGCTGTATCGCAAGATGTTCTAGGACTGGGAACAGTGGCTGGAGTTAAAGAGCCACGTGTTGGCTTAGAAATAAAAAAAAGTGGCCGAAGCAGCGGAATTACTTCGAGTTTTATCT
>Ga0366782_1047_pt1 | contig 19341 bp, 17 predicted proteins | sample TotcelHN113001L9_FD_207088 | JGI IMG/M metagenome (GOLD analysis project Ga0366782, IMG submission 207088) | Enriched cells from coal bed in the Powder River Basin, Montana, United States - Total cells N11 rep2 HSBNCT.N11.300.1.L9 ...
CTTCAGCTTTTAGAAATAGGACTTGCTAAGTGCCATTTGCAAGTCCTATTTCGCAGGCGTAATGAGTTTTTGATATTCCTTTATAAACTCAGGAAATGGATAACCAAAGGTCTTCTTAAAAGCATCATTGTTGCTCAAACCATTGCTGATGTTTTGCATGTATTGAGTAACAGAACGAAATCCGTGTTTTTCAGTCAGGTAAAGCACAGCAAGTCCGGCTACTTTGTGGGGTAGAGGTGAACCATATTCTGATATCGCCTGTCCCCAGTCATGTCCATCATTGAGCTCCTGCAAGTCAGGTTTGTTTGTTGATGCTTGTAGTTCAGCCAGACAATTATTCCGATAAAAATTTAGAGTTCCATAACCTTGTCTTTCTACGATATTTGCTCCGACAACCTCAGCCATGCCTTCAACCAGCCAAAAGGGCTGAGGCCTGCTTGGAGATACGTTCTGCCGTTGGTACTGATGCGTTACTTCATGAGCAGTTAGGAAAATTTGCTGTTGATTAGCAGGTATGCCTTGCGTGTTTAGTATAATCAGGCCATTGCCAGCTAGCACATCTACACCCTTGGTTGCCCGGGAGGCATCTTTGTCGGATATTTTAAAACGGGAGATGACTTCTTGCTGAAATGCATTACGATTTGCTGTCAGAAGAATAGTTACTGATCGCGTTAGTGCGAAATCAGATCTTTCACAAAAGAAATTCATCGTGTCAATGGTTGCTCTAGTGATTTGGTCGGTAGTTTCATCGGCCACGCCATTTAAACTTTCGACTTGTAATTTAATATCTTTCTCGGGAAGACCTGCGAAAGAGGGAGCTCCGGGAAGGTAATAAGAGATCAGGCAAAAGGTTAATAAAAAGAGAATAATTAAATCTGTTCTAATACGTTTCCACATTTTATCACCCTCCTAATTTTTATATGGATTGATTTGTGTACTAAGCCGGAAAGAACGTTGAATGACTATTTTAGACAAATACCACCAATTGCCGTTAGATTCCTGCAAGGCGTGAAAAAATCCTCTCTATCCATGAATATAAGTTTTGTTGTATAAGAGAGGAGTTTTACTGTCAAGACTAGAAAATAATACCATTAAACAAATGATAGGCAGGAGGAAACAAGCGTGGAAAAAGAGAGAGCTATTGGTGAAACTATCGAGAAATACGAGAAATACATCAACCCTGCTGTCGCCCGATTGTTCCGATTTATGGGATTATCTACAATAGAGCATCAAGCAGCAGGTGTTATCATTACAGATATTAATGGGAAAGAATATATAGACTGTCTGGGAGGCTATGGAGTTTTCAGTTTGGGCCATCGCCATCCCCGTATAGTGGAAGCAGTAAAGGCACAGCTGGACTTAATGCCGATGTCCAGTAAAGTATTATTTAATAAACCGATGGCTGACCTGGCCGAGTTAATGGCCGAAATCACGCCTGGTGACCTTACGTACAGCTTTTTTGGCAACAGCGGGACAGAAGCAGTGGAAGGAGCTTTGAAACTAGCTAAGATTCACACTGGCCGGAATAAGGTTATTTCTATGATAAATTCTTTTCACGGTAAAACACTGGGAGCCTTAAGTGCAACCGGCCGCGATCTTTTTCGTGATCCATTTCAGCCGTTATTAAGCGGCTTTGTACATGTACCCTTTGGAGATGCAGCTGCTGTAGCAGAAATCATTGACGCAGACACAGCTGCGGTTATCGTTGAGCCTATTCAGGGGGAGGGCGGTATCATTGTTCCACCTGATGGCTATTTGCTTTCTCTGCGCCAATTGTGCGATCACCATGGGGTATTATTAATTTGTGATGAAGTGCAGACTGGCATGGGCAGGACCGGTAAGATGTTTGCAAGTGACCATTATGGAGTAACACCTGATATTCTTACGACAGCTAAAGCCTTAGGCGGAGGAGTTATGCCCATTGGCGCATTTACCGCCCGCTCTGAGATATTTGAAAAGTATGTTACAAGTCCCTTTTTACATACGTCTACATTTGGCGGCAACCCGCTAGCCTGCGCAGCAGCAATAGAAACAATTAAAGTAATATTTGAAGAAAACCTTGTGGACAAAGCAGCAATAAAAGGGCATTATTTCATGGAGCGTCTCCAAGTACTAGCTGATAATTTTCCCGGCGTTATCCAGGAAGTTCGCGGAAAAGGGCTAATGATTGGTGTAGAATTAACGAAAGAAGGGATCGGCGGGCTGCTCATGTCCGAGTTAATCAATAAAGGTGTATTGGTAGCTTACACTTTAAATAATCCCAAGGTCATTCGCATAGAACCGCCTCTTATTATTGAGAAGGAAACAATTGATCAGGTAATTTCGGCTTTTGCTTATGCTGTTGAGCAGGCTTATGAAATGCTTGAGGATTTATAAGGAGGAACTGTGTAATGCCATACGTAGAAGTAACCATGCCTGTCCGTTGTTCCCGTGAAGGCATTTATCCTATTTTAAAAGATATGGAAAAGTATCCCGATTTTATGGAAGATCTGGTAAGTGTGGCTGTAATTGAGCGTAATGAAAATACTACTGTTACCAAATGGGTATCTAACGTAGATGGTCGCATCATTAAATGGACGGAATTGGATACGTTTGATGATGAAAATTTACATATTTTTTACTCACAAATCGAAGGCGATCTAAAAAAAATGCAAGGTGAGTGGATTCTAACTCCCATTCCTGATGGTACGGAAATCAAGTTGACCGTTGATTTCGAATTCGGCATTCCCATGATAGCCGGACTTTTAAATCCTATCTTAAAAAAGAAGGTCCGCATGAATAGTGAAAATATGTTAAAGGCCCTCAAAGAACGTGTGGAAAAGCCCTTATAATCCTGGTGACGCTCTTTTATCTGGATGGATAAGGACTGTTGTTTTTGCGGATTTCTCCCGTTTTCCGGCTATTGTTAATTATAAGTAAATCACTTATAATTAGGATAGTAAGAAAAGGAGGAGAGTGACAAGAAAACTCATCTTTTTTTGTAAATACTATAACATAAAAATAGACCTAATTATGCTTTCACGGAGGGATAATAATGAGTACTTTAAAAACAACAGTTCTTCTGGCGGCGTTGACTGGTCTGTTGATGGCTGTCGGCAGTTTCTTTGGTGGAGCGAAGGGGATGACGATTATGTTCGTTGTTTCCATTCTGATGAACTTTGTTAGCTATTGGTACAGTGATAAAATTGTTCTTAGTATGTATGGTGCCCGTGAGGTTACGCCACAACAAGCGCCGGACCTCATCCGGATGGTTTCTAATTTAGCGCAAAGAGCTAAAATCCCTATGCCTAAAGTTTATATCATCGATACTGATGTTCCGAATGCCTTTGCTACAGGGCGCAATCCTGAGCATGCTGCAGTTGCCGCCACTACCGGTATCATGCGTGCTCTCACGTATGAAGAGTTGGAAGGCGTTATGGCCCATGAATTATCGCATGTTAAGAATAGGGATACGCTGATCAGTACAGTAGTAGCTTCTATTGCGGGTGTTATAACGATGATTGCCAATATCGCCCAGTGGACAGCTCTTTTGGGCTTCGGACGCGGCAATGATGACGAAGGGAATGGCATTTCGGGCATCATCGAATTCGTCTTTCTCGTAGTGTTAGCACCTTTAGCAGCTACGTTGATACAATTAGGCATTTCCCGGTCCCGTGAATACCTGGCTGATGAAACAGGTGGCACCGTTTCTGGAAATCCCTTGGCCTTGGCTAGCGCATTGCAGAAAATTGAATATTATGCTAAGCATCAAGTCATGCCTGATGCGACTCCGGCCACTTCGCATATGTTCATTGTAAACCCCCTCACTGGTACCGGCAGCTGGATGATGAGCCTCTTTAGTACCCATCCGCTGACAGAACAGCGTGTGGCACGTTTAAAGGAACAAGCAAAACGAGTACGTTAAAAAAAACAAGCACTTGCTGGATAAGCAAGTGCTTGTTTTCTATCTAAATAGTAGGAGCATTTTGACAACTATTCCACTATACCATATAATGGTATAGTGGAATAGTTGTATCACCTTTGTCATACACTAGTAAGTGTAGAATAAGGAGGGGTATAATTTGGATAAAACAGTTGAGTGGTTGAAAGAAATTAGTGAAGCTCCGGGAGTATCCGGTTTTGAAAGTCCGGTAAAAAAGCTCTTGATTAACAAATTGGGCAGTTTTACTGAAGTAACAAGCGATAAATTAGGCAGCGTTATTTTTAAAAAACAAGGTAGTCAACAAGAGCCTCGGATCATGCTTGCCAGCCATATGGATGAAATAGGATTTATGGTCAAATTTATTACTAAAGAGGGTTATTTGAAGTTCACTACTCTTGGCGGTTGGTGGGAGCAGGTTATGCTTGGTCAACGTGTCACCGTTATGACATCTAAGGGGAATATTCCTGGTGTCATAGGTAGTAAGCCACCTCATATTTTGACACCGGAAGAACGAAAGAAAATAGTTCCCAAACGGGAAATGTATATCGACATTGGTGCCGGTGACGATAAAGAGGTAAAAGAATGCTTCGGTGTAAGACCTGGCGATCCAATTGTTCCCTTTAGTACTTTTGCCGTCATGGCTAATGAAAAGTTCCTTATGGGCAAGGCCTGGGATAATAGAATTGGCTGTGCTATTATGGCTGACGTTATTCAGGCGATGAGCAAAGAATTACATGCTAATACGGTATATGGTGTAGGTACTGTTCAAGAAGAAGTGGGGCTCAGAGGAGCTAAAACCAGTGCGGCCGTTATTGATCCGCACATTGCCTTTGCCATTGATACTTGTGTGGCAGGTGATACCCCAGGAGTATCAAGTGACCAAGCCTCCAGCAAGCTGGGTAAAGGTGTGGCCATATCCATTTATGATTCGAGCCTTATTCCTCATACGGCATTGCGTAATTATGTCATAGATCTTGCTGAGCAGCATCATATTCCGCATCAGCTGGAATTTACTGAAGGCGGCGGAACAGACGCAGGCCGCATTCACTTACATGCACAAGGTGTACCAAGTTTGGTTCTCAGTATACCCACCCGTTACATTCATAGTCATAACAGCATCATTCATCGTGACGACTATGAGGCTGCAGTAAGATTATTGATAACGGTAGCCAAAAATTTGGATTATGCTGTTTATCAGGGGTTGATTGGTTAGTGCCGCTTTTTCCTTTTAAAGATAGCTCTCCTAAGCTGGCTGATGGGGTTTTTCTTGCTGCAGGTGTATGTATTACCGGTGATATTGCTGTTGGCTGCGGTACCAGTATCTGGTATAATACCGTTCTTCGCGGTGATGTTAACTGTATCCTTATCGGATCCTACACCAATATTCAGGATAATTGTACGGTGCAGGTTACTGATTGCACTCCCTGTCTCATTGGGGATTACGTTACTGTCGGACATGGTACGATTCTCTGTGGTTGTACAGTGGGAGACTTCTCTTTAATTGGCATGGGGTCTATTATTGCAAAGGGTGCACAAGTGGGAAAGAATTGCATTATTGGTGCAGGAACATCAATTGCTGAAGGTAAAATTATCCCCTCAAATTCATTGGTGGTAGGCGCTTCAGGCAGAGTGATCCGCAAGGTAACAGAAGCGGAGATTGCTGCAATTCAAAGTTCAGCGCTTGAATATCATAAGCTGTCATTAAAATATTGCTCAAAATAATTGTTTAAGAATGGGAAGGACGAATTACAATGGAAAAAACACTAGTATTAGTTAAACCAGATGGGGTAAACAAAGGATTGTGCGGCGAAATTATTGCACGCTTTGAAAAAAGAGGATTGAAAATAGCTGGTTTAAAAATGTTGCAACTATCACGTGAATTGGCACAAAAACATTATGGTGAGCATCAGGGAAAACCGTTTTTCGACGGATTGGTTGATTTTATTACATCTGCACCATTGGTCGCAATTGTTGTAGAAGGAGAGAATGCTGTACCGGTAGTACGTGCTATGATGGGAGCTACCAATCCTGTAGATTCTGCACCGGGAACGATACGCGGTGATTTTGCGTTAACCATCAGCAGCAATGTCATTCATGGATCTGATAGTGCTGCGAGTGCAGAACGGGAAATTGGCATTTTCTTTGCTGCCGGTGAAATATATAGTCGTTAAACAATCTTGATGTGGAGATGTGTTATGAAAATATATACGAAAACAGGCGATCAAGGCCAAACCGGATTGTTTACGGGGGAAAGGGTTCCCAAAGACAGTGTCCGCGTAGAAGCATATGGCTTGGTGGATGAGGCTGATTCTGCATTGGGAATGGCACGGGCGATTGCAATTAACCCTGAAGTGAAAGCAACTATTTATGATTTGCAAAAGCTGCTGTGGAGCCTAATGGCCGATATTGCGAGTATTGGCGGCCAAGCTCGTATTACAACTGAACAAGTACAACAGGTAGAAGCGCTTATTGATAAATTTGATTCTCAATTACCACCCTTAACAAGCTTCCTCGTGCCGGGTGATACAGCTTCATCGGCCGCGCTTGATATAGCCCGTACTGTCACTCGCCGGGCCGAGCGCCAATTATGGCGTTTAGCTCGTCAGGAAGAGCTCTCGGGCGAAGGATTAGTTTTTCTGAACCGTTTATCAGATCTATGTTTTGTCTTAGCTCGCATCGAAATCAATAGTAAATAAAACATTTCATTCTATATACGCACTAAAGCTATTTTTGAGCATACACTGTAGCGAGAACTGCTACGCAGTATGTAAGGAGGCGAAGTGGGTGAAGCTGAAATGGTATGTTCTATCTGTTCCCACACCGTTACGAAAATTTATACGATTGTTTTGTAAAAATTGCTAAAGTGGGATATAATAACCGCCAAGATGAGGCGGTTATTTCTTTTTAAAATAAACTGAAAAGAAGGAAAATTCGCCATAGGCAGAGAAATGAAAAATAAGTTTCCCGCTAGCAGTAACAGTGTGGTATAAAATAGACAACCAGGAGGGATTCGCTATGAAAGAGTTTAAATGCGAGAAGATCAGGAATGTAGCTATTGTATCCCATGGTGGAGCAGGTAAGACCTCACTCTCGGAAGCGTTGTTGTTTAACTCTGGTGCTGTCAATCGATTGGGAAGAGTTGATGATGGTTCATCTACTACTGATTTTGAACCGGAAGAAATAAAGCGTAAAGTAACAATTAGTACAGCCCTTGCTCTTTGCGAATGGAAAGAACATAAAATAAACTTATTAGATACTCCTGGTTATGCCGATTTTGTTGCGGAAGTTAAAGGCGCTCTCAGGGCTGCCGATAATGTGCTGATAACGCTGTGTGCCGCTGCCGGGATTGAGGTTGAAACAGAAAAAGTATGGCAATATGCGGAAGAACTAAATCTGCCGCGTATTGCCTTCATTAATAAAATGGACCGGGAAAATGCTAACTTTGATAATGTTGTAAATAGTCTACGCACTAGATTTGGTACCAGTGTAGTACCCTTTCAGCTGCCTATCGGCAGTGAACAAACATTTAAAGGAATTATAGATCTGGTAAGTATGAAGGCATATTCGCCGGCTCCAATGGATATTCCGGAAGATATGCTTCAAAAGGCACAGCTGGCTCGGCAGGTTTTATTGGAGGTTGCTGCTGAGTCAGATGACGATCTGTTGGCGAAGTATCTGGAGGGCGAAGAACTAAGTGAGGAAGAAGTTCGGCTTGGTTTAGTAAAAGGTATCAGCCAAGCAACTGTTTTTCCTGTATTATGTGGCTCAGCTTATAAGAATATCGGTATTGCTGCGGCATTGGATGTTATTGTTAATTATCTTCCCTCGCCTGAAAATAGGGTTGTTAAGGGGTGCCACCCCCAAACAAAAGCAGAAGGAGAACGAAAGAGAGCTGATCCCTTTGCAGCATTGGTATTCAAAACAACGGCAGATCCTTTTGTCGGTCGTTTAAGTTATATTCGCGTTTTCTCGGGACAGTTAAAACCGGATAGCATGATTTTTAACGCCTCTAAAGAAAAAATGGAACGGATCGGTCATATATATACTTTGCGTGGCAAGCATCAGGAGCCAATGACGGTTGCCTATGCCGGTGATATTGTTGTTGTTGCTAAAATGCAGGAAACAGGAACCGGTGACTCTTTGTGCGATAAAGATAAACCAATATTGTTTGAGGCGATTGCATTTCCTAAGCCGATGTTTACTATGGCTTTAGAAGCCAAGAATAAAGGTGATGAAGATAAGATTGGCAATGCCCTGCACCGGTTGATGGATGAAGATCATACCTTCCGGATGATAAAAAACACAGAAACTCATCAACTGTTGGTTTATGGTATGGGTGAACTGCATCTTGATATAATGGCTGAGCGCATGAAGCGCAAGTTTGGTGTTGATGTTAGACTTAGTCAGCCTAAGGTACCTTATCGCGAAACCATCCGGGGCAGTGTTAAAGTAGAAGGAAAACATAAAAAGCAGAGCGGTGGTCATGGCCAATATGGGCATGTTTGGCTGCAGCTTGATCCACTTGCTCCGGGAGGCAATTTTGAATTTGTTGACTCTATCTTCGGCGGCTCAGTACCTCGCCAATATATTCCGGCAGTAGAAAAAGGAGTGCGTGATGCTCTTACAGGAGGAATTTTAGCGGGCTATCCAATGGTAGATGTAAAAGTAACGCTCTGTGATGGCTCTTATCATGCCGTAGATTCATCGGAAATGGCTTTTAAAGTAGCAAGTGCTATGGCACTGAAAAAAGGAGTCATGCAGGCGAAACCAGCATTGCTTGAACCGATTTGCAATGTAGAAGTACTTGTGCCGGAAGTTAATATGGGGGATGTAATTGGCGATTTAAATGGTAAGAGAGGGAAAATTCAAGGCATGGAGCCCATTGGCAAAGGAATGGGTATTGTTAGAGCCCAGGCACCTATGGCCGAATTATTTACGTATGCAATGAATTTACGTTCTATTACCCAAGGAAGAGGTTCTTTTGATATGAGTTTCTCCCATTATGAAGAAGTGCCGCAACGCATGGCAGAACAAATTATTACTGGTGCCAAAAAAGATAAAGTAGAAGAAGAATAACAAAAAAGCACACTATTCCTAAGAATAGTGTGCTTTTTTTATTGGTCGGGGCGACAGGATTCGAACCTGCGGCCTCTGCGTCCCGAACGCAGCGCTCTACCAAACTGAGCTACGCCCCGTCGTCACATTAAAAAGTATACACATCGGAATCGTTATTGTCAACCCATCTAAGAAATAACTAGGAAAATTATGTATCAGTTAGTAATGAACAAGGAAAAAAGAAAGATATGGCGAATGTAATTTTTCAACATCGTTAAATACCAAATATTGGAGGCCGCTGCATGAATAGATTTTTTATACATTCCATTATGGCGGTCTATTTGCTTAGTATAGCAGCATTTCTAAGTATTTTAACAGTGCCGGCAATCGTTATGGCTTCCCCTCCCAGTAATGTGATTCTCAAAATAGGTATGAAGAATGAACTGGTTGTTAAGTTGCAAACAATACTCAGTGAACAGGGTTATTATACAGGGAATATTGATGGTGACTTCGGAATTGCTACTCAGCAGGCGTTAATGGAGTTTCAGGCTGAGCACCACCTTGTCCCGGATGGCGCTGCCGGAGTGCAGACCATGACGGTGCTACGGGAGCTAGATATTCAGTCTAGCCGCGATCAAGCACCTAATCGTTTAGCTAAACAAATAACCTCTCTTGCTAAACAGCTAAGTAATGTTCCTTATGTGTGGGGTGGAAGCTCACCAAATGGATTTGATTGTTCCGGCTATATTTATTATATTTTTCACTATTTCAATCTTGAGCTACCACGTATGGCGGATGAGCAGTATGAGGTGGGACTTTCGATAAAACGTTCCGAATTACAAGAAGGAGACTTGGTTTATTTTAGTACTTATCTGCCAGGCCCGTCTCATGTAGGACTTTATATAGGTGGAAATAAATTTATACATGCCAGCTCAGCAGCAGGAAAAGTAATTATTACTCCATTAACAGCAGATTACTACCAGGCAAATTATATTGGTGCTCGGCGAGTAATAAAAGGATTTTAAACAAAGTGACAACCAAGTTCTAAGCTTGGTTGTCACTATTTGCTTTTGACTTGCACAATAGATAGTTCTGGTTCCAGTTTTACCTCAAAGGTACGATCCCAGGGGAGTTGGGTCTTGATATGCAGTGCTGTCAGGCGATAATCTTGTTTTCCCGTTGACGAGAAAAAGACAATAGGGCGATAAGCAAGATTTTGATGAAAGAAATGTTGAGCCCGGTCATCTAACATACGGCCAATTAACTCATTTGTTTTGCTATGGTACTGGCCCAAATTATAGGGATCGGCTTTTACTGCGCGTAATTCATTATTGACAACAGACTGGACATCTTTTTGGTAATACCAATCATCTACAAAACGCTCACTTAGAAAAGTAAGCTGGGTTGTATATAGACTAAGCCAGTTAGTTTCATCTGCACGCTGCAATGCTCCGACGAATAAAGCACCTTGTGTAACGGCTGTTCCAATTGAATTGCTAGTGGTATTCCAGCCTGCATAGGCAGCCAGCTTGGTGAGATCCGCATTAGCCTTAATCAAATGGGGAAGTACAGTTTCATTGGCGTAATAGCTTTCCGATAAGTCAACAAGTGCAATCTTATATCCCTGCCGGATTAAATTTGTGATATCTTTTGCTGCACTGGTTAAAGCAGCTTGAGTTATTTTGCGACTGCCGGCATGAATATATAAAACAAAGTCAGCATCTTCCAAATTTGATACTGTTACACCGTTCACCAGAGCTATTTTTTCGTGTACAGTTTGTAGGATAGAGTGTGGCATGAAGGGCATAACCATTTCAGCCACTGAAGGTTGTGAATAGGCAACGTAAATACGTGGACGGTATTGATTAATCAAATTGGCATGCCGACCTAACAGTGTTAATGCGACTTCATCAGTCCCTCTGGTGATGAATACCTTATTTCCCAGGTTTTCCTTTTGCTCCACATAATGGGCAAGCCGTTGTTTTTCCATATTGGGTAGCCCGAAAGGCTGCCCGTCATCTTGTCCTAAGACCATGCCGGCAAGAACGTTTTTATCTGCAAGATCAACTAACTTAAGATTCACTTGAGTGTTTTGTTGATATAAAGCAAGATAGTTTTCAAGTATGTCAGCAGGAATCTTCTTTTCTAAGGTTGCTAGCATCTTAATGTCTAAAGGATTTTCAAAAGAGCTGACTTGGTCTTTTAATACAGAATATTTCAAGACTAATTTCTGATAATCACCATTGTTATGGTTGTCAGCTAGTAAAAGCCGGGGAATAATAGAGAAAGCATATAGTTTGACATGTGGGTTATCAGCATGGATCTGTTGTAATAAATCCATGGTTTCTGTTATATCCTGAGGAGTTCCGCGTGAGTTTCTTGATGCTAATAATCCCCCGTGAATCAACATATCCGTTGAGATAATCGCAGCATCAGCTTCAGTAATTGCATTAGACAACCAGCTGCGCAATGCTTTTTGCTGGGCCGGTTGATTATAATTATCCAATAATTCAGCTGGCGGTAAAATCAACTGAATCTCAGCCAGACGAGCAAGCTGCTCCACGTACTGGACACATGGTGGACGGCTGTCTAGCGGAATGAGTAAAACTTTACTCTTAGACGCTAATGGTGTAGGATATACAGGGCGTCCAGACAGCATAGTGCCAAAATAAAAATTAAGGCTTACTGCTGTGGTGGTAAAAACAGCAATCAATATAAGGTAAACAAAAGTACGCTTAATCATTAGGCACCTCTTTTTTGACTGTTTATATATTTCGACTTTCCAAATTAAAATCCTGTAGAGCGTTTTTTTTGTTTTTCTGCCCAAAATCGCCAAAATAATGTATAATAATTGAGGTATATATGCGAATTATTACTGGTAGCGCTAAAGGACTAAAGTTAAAGGCTCCTCGTGGTCTTTCTACAAGACCGACAGCAGACAAGGTAAAGGGATCAATTTTCAATATATTAGGAACACTGGTTGTAGATGCTGTGGTGCTTGATTTATTTGCCGGTACAGGGAATTTGGGACTGGAAGCTCTTAGTCGGGGTGCGAGCAGGGCAATTTTTGTAGATAATGCCAGTACCGTTATTATTAAAGAAAATGCCATCCATACTAATTTAATAGACAGAACTGAGATTTACCGGACTGATGTAGTAAGAGCTTTAGAAAAGCTTATTCAACAAGGGCAGAGTTTTGATCTGATTTTTTGTGATCCTCCTTACAATCAGGGGCATGTAGGACAAGTACTTGATAAAATTGATAAATCAGCTTTATTAACTAAAACAGGAATTATGGTATTAGAGCATTCCCGTCATGAATTAATCAATTGCCAATGGGAAAATGTAAGAATTAAACGTAGTGAGCGCTACGGTGAAACGATGGTAAGTTTTCTCGCGAAAAAAACGGAATAGCAGGAGGTCGTCGAAAGTGCGTGTTGCAGTTTGTCCAGGCAGCTTTGATCCCGTCACCAACGGGCATCTGGATATTTTCGAAAGAACGAGTAAAATGTTTGATCAACTAATTGTTGCTGTTTTTCATAATCCTAATAAAAAACCTCTGTTTGATATGAAAGAACGAGTCGAGATGCTGGAGATTGCCACTTCCCATATCCCCAATATCCGGGTAGATGCCTTTTCCGGATTGTTAAATGAATACGTTCGTCAGCAGGATAGCACGATAATTGTCAGAGGATTGCGGGCTTTAAGCGATTTTGAATATGAATTTCAGCGAGCACTATTAATTAAAAAGGTTGACCCGGTTATTGAAACGGTATTTATGATGACAAACAGTGATTATTCTTTTGTTAGTTCAAGTGGTATTAAAGAACTGGCTAGATTTGGTGGACCAGTCAGCAGCTTCGTACCTCCCGGTGTAGAACAGAAACTTTATGCTCGGCTGCGCGAGTCTTAGAATACGATGGGAGAGGAATTTATGAAAACAAATGATATTTTAGAAGAGATGGAAACATTGTTGCTTAATGCATCCCGCGTGCCTTTCACTAACCGGAGAGTTATTGAAGAGGATGATATTTTGCGCTTAATTGATGCTCTCCATGAATCACTGCCGCTGGAAATTATGGAAGCCGGCCGTATTGTTGCTGAAAGACAGCGCATTCTGGATGAAGCTCAAAAAAGTGCGCAAGAAATTGTTGATCAAGCACAAGGGTATATTGCTAAGTTGACTGATGAAAACGCAATTACTCGTCAGGCTCAGGAACAGGCTCAGGAAATTGTTAACTGTTCCCGTCAATCAGCAGAAGAATTAAAACGAGACGCCGTTAGTTATGCCAGTGATGTATTTAAACATTTGGAATGTAACTTAGAGAAGACATTGGAAATTATTCGCCAGAGTCATAACGAGCTATACCAGAATAAGAGCGAGAAATAACCTTGTTTGAAAATACCCCTATTAATAGTAAGAGCCCTCCAGTAGTTGGAGGGCTCTTACTATTAATAGAATAGGTTAGTTGAGGGATTTTTATTACTCTATTTATTCTATTTGATTTTTCAATAGTGTTTCCAGCAGCTTTCCATCAGGAGTTATATAAATTGTATGCTGCTGATCATAAATAACAAACCCCGGCCGGGCACCGGCCGGTTTTTTTACAAAGCGTCTCCGGGTATAGTCAACCGGGATAGAAGAAGAGGCGCGTGCTTTGCTAAACCAAGCTGCACATTGGGCCGCTATAGTAAGGACTTTTTCAGAAATTTCTTGTTCACCACAACGAATAACCACATGTGAACCGGGGATATCTTTGGTATGAAGCCATAAATCGTCAGGGCGGGCTTGTTTGAAGGTAAGCCAGTCATTTTGACGATTATTCCTGCCGATGAGAATAGTTGTGCCGTCAACAACAAGCTGACGCGGTTTAAATGATGGTTGAGCCGGTAGTTTTAGTTGTTTTTTCGGTTTTGACTTTTGCTGTACATAGCCGGAAGTAACTAGTTCTTGTTTAATTTCCTCAATATCGTAAGCATTTCCTGCGTCATCCAGACTCAGTGCTACACTTTCCAAATAAGCTATTTCCTGAGTGCACTGCTGTAATTGCAGCTGCGTCATTTGCTGACGCCGCTGCAACTTATTGTATTTTGCATAATAATACTGAGCATTGGCGAGAGGTGACAATAAAGGGTCCAAAGGAATTACTAGATCTTTGTCCCTGTCGTCACTAAATAGATTAGGCAATTCAGCTTGTTTGGCACGAGGCGGGACATCGTGCAAATGAATCATGAGCGTATCGGCAAATAACCGAAAAGAATCAGCTTGGAGTGCTTCGGCCAATTCAAGCTCTAGCATGCTTTTTTTACGCTGCAGACGGCTTAATTCAGACAGCACCAATTTATGAAGCACATCTTTGGCTGGACTGTTTTTAGGGCCTTTTAGAGTCTCTGCATACTCAACAGCCAGACTCATTGAAGAGAATGTCAATTTTTTAGCTTTATTCAAATGATCGATAGGAAAAGCAGCAATAGCAAGCAGTTCTTCTCGGTCACCCACAGCAACAGTAGGTTGAATGGAATCACCTTGAAGTGCGGCAGTAATTTCGGTGATACTTTGGGCTAAAGACTGCTTATCAGTCTCATCAAGGCGTTCAGATGAAATATTCTCCGGAAGACCGGCACGCCATACTATCTCTTTCGCTGAAACAGGTCCCATGCCACTTACTGTGTGAATTAATGCCTTTGAGAGTATTGTGCCTTGTTGATTGGCTAAGAGCTGATCTACCACTTCCTGAGAAGTGACATTGAACAAATTGAGTCGCTCCTGCCCTGGCGGCAAAAGATAGGGGCGGCCTGGAAGCACTTGCCGTTGGCGGCTCATAAAAATATTAACACGTCTAATGGAATCTAAGATTATGTCGTTGTAGACGAAGATAATATTACTGTGTTTGCCCATTAGTTCGATAATAAGCTGTTTGGTGGTAATGGTACCTTGCTCGGCTCGAACGTCAATGTCAATCGTCACAATACGGTCAAGTCCCTGCTGAGTCACTTGTCCAATACGGCCACTTTCCAGATGCTTTCGCAGCAACATGCAAAAGGTGGGGGCGGCGGCGGGGTTGTCAGGCGCGCTTTTAGTGATACAGATGCGTGGGTGCTCGGCTGCAATCGATATAAGCAGCTTTAGCGTTTCGTGAGGCTGACGTATCCATATAAGCAACGTATTTTTATCGGGTTGAAAAATTTTATCTATACGGCCACCCAGTAGCTGGTGGTGTAATTCCTTTATCAGGGGAGAAAGGGATAATCCATCAAGACTCATAGTAATCCTCCGACATAATTTGCCAATAGTATATCACCGTTGCCAGCTACAGGTCAAACTTGTACAGTGTCGGCCTTAAAGTATACACACCGATTAGGGGTGATGCTGTACTAGGTCTAATTATCACTGATTTGGAATAACATGGATACAGAGAAACTCAAGTTAGTGAGGTGGCTTGGTGTGAATATGGAAAAATGGTATGCCCGGTCTGCAGACGATGCGTTAGTGTTTTGGGAGACTCACCCAAGTGAAGGATTAAGCAATAAAGAAGCGGCAGTAAGGCTTGATAAATTTGGCTATAATGAAATAGCAGAACAAGAAAAGGTGGCTTGGTGGAAGCGGTTTCTTGCCCAGTTTCAAGATTTTATGGTACTCGTATTACTCGGCGCCACACTTATTTCTGCATTTTTAGGTGAATATGTAGATGCAGTTACTATTCTTGCAATTGTTATGATTAATGCAATTTTAGGTTTTATTCAAGAGTACCGGGCTGAACAATCAATGGAAGCGCTGAAAAAAATGGCTGCTCCTACGGCCCGGGTAGTGCGTAACAGTACTGTACAGCATATTCCCGCCCGTGAGCTGGTACCCGGCGATATTTTGTCACTTGAGGCCGGCGATAAAATGGCTGCTGACGGCCGGTTGGTGAGTACGCATAATCTGGAAATAGAGGAAGCAGCACTCACTGGAGAATCGTTGCCGGTACGCAAGGAAGCAGACAAGCAGTTCCAAGAGGACAGCCCCCTTGGCGACCGTAAAAATATGGTATTTTCTGGTACCAGTGTCACCCGGGGAAGAGGGCTGGCAGTAGTGTGCGCTACTGGAATGGCTACTGAAGTCGGACATATTGCTAAAATGATTCAGTCTAGTGAGCCCGAGGATACACCGTTGCAGCGACGACTAGAACAATTAGGACGGTTATTGGTGTGGGGATGCCTAGGAATTTGTCTGGTAGTAGTACTTACAGGATTGTTAAAAGGTGAGCCCATTTTACTTATGCTGATGGCAGGTATTAGTTTGGCTGTGGCAGCCATCCCGGAAGGGTTACCGGCTATTGTTACGGTAGCACTAGCTCTTGGTGTGCAAAGAATGATTAAACGAAATGCTATTGTCCGTAAACTGCCGGCGGTGGAAACGCTTGGTTGCACGACTGTCATTTGCTCGGATAAAACAGGAACATTAACGCAGAATGCTATGACGGTACGCAGTATCTATGCGGGCGGCTCATCCTTTGAAGTTACCGGTACAGGTTATGAAATAAAGGGACAATTTCTACTGAATAAGCAGGATTTTGATAGTAAAAAAGATAAGTGCTTGCAAAAATGTTTGATGATTGGTGCCCTTTGTAATAATAGTGTGCTTAAACAAAATAATGTCAGCATTACAGGGATATGGCGACGCCTGACAGGTAGTACCAATGGCATGTCTATTGAAGGTGACCCTACAGAAGGTGCCTTGGTTGTAGTTGCCGCTAAAGCCGGGGTTTGGAAGGCCGATCTGGAAAAAACCCAAAATCGTATAACAGAAGTACCTTTTGAATCGGAACGGCGGAGGATGTCTATTCTCTATCACAGCCAGGAGGGAGATGTCCTTTATACAAAAGGTGCTCCTGATACTATTCTTGAACTGTGCCGTTATCAATACACCAGCAAGGGAGAAGTACCTCTTACGCCTGATAACGCTGCCGCAATTGCTGCTGCCAATGATGTAATGACTTCCCAAGCACTGCGTGTGCTGGCTGTTGCCTATCGGCGTGTAACAAAAGCCGAGGCAATGAATGTTAGTGAAGAAGTAGAGCGCGAACTGATTTTTGCAGGATTAATCGGTATGATTGACCCTCCCCGGGACGAAGTAAAAACAGCAATTATGACCTGTCGTCAGGCAGGAATTAAGACGGTTATGATTACTGGCGATCATAAGAATACGGCGATTGCTATTGCCAAAGAACTTACCATTTATAAGGACGACAATCACAAATCACTGACCGGTAAAGAGCTGGATGCACTGGATGATAGCCAACTGGCTAAAATAGTAAATGATGTCACCGTCTACGCCCGTGTTTCCCCTGCCCATAAGCTTCGCATCGTCCGGGCACTTAAACGAAATGGCCATATTGTTGCTATGACCGGTGATGGGGTAAATGATGCTCCAGCCATTAAAGAAGCGGATATTGGAGTTGCTATGGGAATTACGGGTACAGATGTAACAAAAGAAGCATCCTCGATGATTCTTATGGATGATAATTTTGCTACTATTGTAGCTGCTGTTGAGGAAGGAAGAGGTATTTACGAAAATATCCGCAAATTTATCCGCTATCTGTTAGCTTGTAATATTGGTGAAGTCTTGACCATGTTTATTGCTGCATTGGCTGGGATGCCCTTGCCACTGATTCCGGTTCAAATACTATGGGTAAATTTAGTCACCGATGGATTGCCTGCTATGGCCTTAGGAATTGACCCTCGTGAACCTGATATCATGAATCGACCGCCCCGTCATCCGGGGGAAAGTGTTTTTTCCCGTGGTCTTAGCCGTAAAATTATTGCCCGGGGCACACAAATTGGAATTTCAACTGTTTCCGTTTTCGCTTTTGGATATTATCTGCAAAATGATATTGCTTTGGCAAGAACGATGGCATTCTGCACATTAGTATTTTCGCAAATGTTTCATGTCTTTGATTGCCGGTCAGAAATGTTAACTATTTTTGAGGTAGGATTACTGAGCAATAAATTTTTAGTTACAGCTGTCGGTTGTTCGACCTTAATGCAGATAGCGGTTATTTACACTCCATTCCTAAGTGGCGTTTTTGAAACGGTACCATTGTCTTTGGCTGATTGGGTGGTGGTACTGACCGTATCAGGATGGACTTTTATTCTTGGAGCAGTAAAACATTTTGTATTTCGACGTCGTTCCGTTGTGCGCCGTACTGCAATGGGGTACAATAAATAATAAGTGATACAGTACAGGAGGAGTTATGTATGCAGTTTACCAAGTGGCACGGACAAGGCAACGACTTTGTTATTGTGAATGGCTTTCAAGAAAAAATTAATGATTATAAGCAAACAGCCATTGCTGTTTGTGATCGTCATTTTGGTATTGGCGCAGATGGACTGGTCATGTTGCTGCCAGCTAAAACCGCAGAGGCAGATTTTCAAATACGGATTTTTAACTCTGACGGCAGTGAAGCAGAAATGTGCGGCAATGCAACTCGGTGCATTGCTCGCTATGTATACGAGAATGGTCTATCTGACAAAACACGGCTAACACTTGAAACTCTGGCAGGTTATATTAAACCGGAGATTGTTTTTGAAGGTGGTCAAGTTAAAACAGTTTGTGTTGATATGGGGGAGCCGCGCTTACTGCGTAGTGAAATACCTATGGCAGGCGGTGAGGATAAACCTACCGTTAATATGCCATTAGAAGTAGCAGGTCAGACCTATGGGATTACTTGTGTTTCAATGGGTAACCCTCATTGTGTAATTTTTGTTGATGATATCAAAGCTATTGACTTATCCGCTATCGGCCCGGTAATTGAAACAAACCCCTTATTTCCGCGCAAAACCAATGTAGAATTTGTTCAGGTGCTTAGCAGAAATAAAGTGCGTATGCGCGTCTGGGAACGTGGTGCCGGCATCACCTTAGCATGCGGGACTGGCGCGAGTGCGACTTTGGTAGCAGCCGTTCTCAACGAAAAAACGGATCGTGCAGTGACAGTAGAGTTAGACGGAGGCAATTTGTTTGTAGAGTGGGGTACCGATAACCACGTCTATATGTCCGGTCCGGCGATAGAGGTTTTTCGTGGTTCCTATCTGGGTAAAGTGTGAGCAAAACCTAAAATACAATTGATGTTTTGTAGGGGAGTTGCACAATGAAAATCAGTACTGTCATAGTCATACTGCTAATTGTTTGCTCTTTGCCGGCGTACGCAGTGTCACCGGTTAATGAAGAGGTAATTAAAAATGCACAAACATATGGCATTGTACGGTCTCAACTTGAGGTAGCTGAATTTCTGGCTCCTTGGTCAGCGTATGAAGAGAAGGCTGCCAAAATTGCTGAATCAACTGAACGAGCCTATTTGTATACGCCGTATTTGTTGATTGCT